>Ga0210059_1001097_pt1 | contig 39354 bp, 23 predicted proteins | sample Ectturendosymbi2_FD_188042 | JGI IMG/M metagenome (GOLD analysis project Ga0210059, IMG submission 188042) | Ecteinascidia turbinata endosymbiont from Florida, USA - Sample 2 (SPAdes) (version 2) | ecosystem: Host-associated > Tunicates > Ascidians > Unclassified | place: Key West, Florida... | reverse complement strand
CAGGTCTCTTGAAGAAAAATAATCTGGTAATCATGTAACAATTTTTGCACATCAGGCAAGGAAGACTTAAAACCCCGGCAGTTGTAAGTGGCCAGACTGAGATTATTTAATATCCCTTCCATTTTTCCCATTTTTAAAGGGAAAAAATTCCCTTTAAAAATATTTCAGTAAACCATTAGCTTTTCAGCTTGATTTTTGTCAAACGACCGTTCCAGGCCGCAACTCCTGATTTCGCGCGATTGAAGAGCATTGTTTCATAACAAGTGGACCCCGCCAGCTGCAGAAATATTGGGTTCGATAAATGGTCCGTCAAACATCAAACAATTGCAGTGCAGGATTCGCCTGTGCTGATACCTACTTCTATAACATAGTGCAGGGGTCTCCCAACATTTTTGTTAGGGGGGTCACATAAGCTGCTACACAACAGTTCGAGGGCCGGACATCTAACTCAAGGTGACTGTTTCGGGATATGTGACGTCATAAGAAATCAACAAGACTACATTATCTTTTCCTTATTGGCAAAATGTCTACGTCCAGATGAATTGGCTCCGCAGGCAGGATTTGGCCCGTGGGACGTAGTTTGGGACCCCTGGCATAGTGGAATCTCAGCACAAATGCAGTTCACTTTCAAACATACCTGTGATCAGGACCGCAGCAACGTGGGGGTTCATTCGAGTGAAGTACCCCCTAAATTTTCTTTGTCTTCCCCGATTTTGTTGCGGCCAAGAAAATTTGTTTTAAGCATGTAATGAAGACCAAAACATTTCCCCTTTAGAATGTATTTCGCCGTCCCCCAAAGCTTGAAGCCTGGCTATGGGTCCTGAAAGTTCCAGCGAATGCTTCCAGCGCAGGAACCAACGCGCAGGAGTTCTTGCTGCACAAACACGAGGCCCGAGACAGCAGCGTTGAAAGCGACTGCAGGCGAGCTGTTCTGTGGGGAGGATGTGTGGGGGGTTGCCATCACGGGAAGTGCTGACGGTTGTATTTACTCAGTTTTCGCACATCGATTCTCGACACAAGAAGTACAAAGTTTTTGCGTGAATATATTTGATTGGACGTTAGCGCTATCACGTGACACGTCACGGACACAAGCACACTTTTCCGCTGCAGGTCGAGAACATTTACAAACAAAAATCACCAGTGTCTTACAATGGCGGCGAAGTGAGGGCTGGCAATAGACACGACCATTACTGAGGGGTGGCAATGGACACGACCATTACCGTGAGGCGGGTTGCTCAAGATGCTATGCGGTTGCAGTAATAACGATAACGAGCAAAGGAAGGTGATTCCAGTTATAAGCCTGTAACATAAGAAAGAGCGAATGCCGGTCCTTCTTTCGAGGTGCAACGGTTACTGGTATATTTCACAACGATTCGATTACTGCTCAACTCAATGCTTCTTCAGATAACGGTCGTCAAAAAAGCACGAACTCTTCAAGTTCAGGCAGTTTTCTTATCTTATTTGAGGAACAGGCTCCTCAAGACACTCACCACATATTATAACATCCAAACAACGAGGTTCCAGGCGTAGCCCAAAGCACTGGCACAAAAAAAACAAATAAAAAACTGATAAAACTTTTCTACATCGTTCCAGCATGTCCTGACGTCAAAACACTCGTCGGCTAGACAGCGCCGGCACTGCAGGGGGTCAAATATATTTACAACACAGGGGGGGGGCGGCAGCATTCAATCATTTTCAGTCAAACTGTACAAGTTTATTATTGCTCCTTACTTGGATTAATATTCGCAGGTTTCCTTTACTTGTTTATACATCAAAAAAAAAAAATTATCGGCACATTTTGAAAAGAGCGCTCTACATTCGATGAACGTGGCATGACCCAGAGTCAACCAGGCATGACTTCGCAGACGTCACGTGATTGCGCAAAAGAACTCGTAATCTTTTCTTGCAAATGAAAACAGCGTAAATTGATTAAATTTTGGGTGGGAATTGGCAACGAAGGACAAAGCATTGTGAAAAACTTGCACAGAAAATAAGTTAAAGACAACGGAAGAATTTTGCAAACCATGAAAATATAAAAAGAAACAAACTATCGTTTTCAGACTTGACTTCATAAAGAAAGATTCAGGTCCAAAAGGCAAAAAAAATTCGGCGCAAAATAAAACACCAGCAGGTTATTGATGCTGACTTGGCAGCTCAGACAGCAACGTGGGGGTGGGGGGTCTTTTGCGAAAAACAGCAATAAGAAGATTTAAACAGCGATGCGTACGAAAACGGCTCCAGGCTCGCACGTGATTGGCCAGTTGTGTCACGTGATCGGTTGATGTCGTATTATACAAGCGGGGTCGTGACCCCGGCAGCAAAGTTCATGACCTCATCCGTTCCAACCGCCGGTTAGTTTAAAGAACTTTTCGTCATCCAGAGTCTCGTCCGCGTCCTTTGTCCTCATCGAGAGGAAGATGTACCCCCCGATCATTTCATGGACCAGCTTCGGACTGCGTCATAAACAAACAACAATGAGTGGCGCGCGTGGCTTTGTGCATCACAACACACTGATCTGTGCAATATTGAAGCTCCATGACAGTGGTGCTCAAACCGTGGCCAGCGGGCCACATGCGGCCCGCAAGGCCCTCTGGAGTGGCCCGCGAGGCAATTTTCACTGGAAAGAAAACTTAACACTTTATTCATTTAAGAGAATTTTTTAGAGAATTTTAATTGAGATTATTAATTCTTGTGGCCTGCGAAGGGTTTCTGAAGACAAATGTGGCCCACGAACCAAAACGTTTGAGCACCACTGCTCTATGACATCAACAATATTCTTGGCGCTTTGCGTAAGCCTCGCAGAATATGATAAATACGTTGGCGTTGAAATGAAACTGACACCACAGCTTAACCTCCAAGGGATGGCCAACCGGTCAGAGACCAAGAGGCACATTTCTTAAGTTGTGTTACAGCAAAAAGCGCATCATACACATGACGAGCACATATGAACATCGCCCCACCTCTTCCTCACTCGCACACATACCTTTGCTCAGCTACATTTATTGTTAACATCACACATCAATGACAGAACTTTACAAGCCATTTATTGTTATGCATTTTATTTAGTGGGACTTCTTGGCCACTCCCGGCCTAGCAAGTTAGCCAGCCGCAACACTACGCTGTCATCACGTCACCAGCGATGACGTACCTGAACCTGGTGCAAGCGAACATGATGTTTTGTTCTTCCTCAGCGAGTTCAACGATGACTTGATTCGTGTCCCAGTTCACACTCCAGGCCTGCATGTAAGTCATGAAAAACATTCTTGACTCACAATGCGCAATAGTGACGATAACAAATGCAAAAATGACCGGTTCTTACGTCATAGTACCGAGCAGGTTTCTTTAAAGGTACCGATGAAGTAACTCAGAATAGCAGCGTAAACTAACTAATTCTAGATGTGGTCAAACTTAACAAGAAGTTACGCAGTGTCCACGAACGTCTACGCGGAAGTGACGTAACAATAGCCTACCTTCATGACGTTGAACCTCCATGTTTTGATGGCCTCTCCCGAGTTGGGCTCCATCCTGATCAACCGGTTGTACGCGACAGCGACCAGTTCCTGCCAGGAATGATTAAAATCAGCCAAGCGGAACATCAGGGGTCAAAATCAGCCAAGTGGAACATCAGGGGTCAAAATCAACCAAGCAGAACATCAAGGGCCGCATCCGAAGAACTTTGTTAAAACACCAAAGTTAGCTGGTTGGAAAGCAGCGATCAATCGGATCGAGGTCGAGCTGCGATTATACAACGTCAAGGATTATATAACACCAAGTGTTATATAACATCAAGATCGTGGTATGCCTTTCGGAATTGATGACTGCTTCAAGCCGTGGAAACATTTTTATTTGTGACAATGTAGTCCAAACTTGGAGTAACAGTTTTTTCTCACGTTTATCATTCGCTTTTTTAATACTTCAAAGTGGGGAAAGAATGTGAAAGTACAGAACACGAGCAACTGCCTCTCCATGCGTTGATGGCACTGCAGGCAAAACACACAACCCCACCTCCTTCCTTGATTGCCTGAACTTGACCATGAAATGCGTGAGGCCGAACTCGGGCAGGGCCTGCCAGGCCTTAATGTAGGCCAGCTTTGCATTGACCAGGTTATAGCTGCTGTAGTTGGTAACGGACTCTTGGATCTTACGCACAGCGGCCTGGAAAGTTATCGATGATGATTTAAACACAAAGGTATTACGAGCGAACAGCTGAACATTCATTAACGCTTAATAACCTACTGACGTCACAAGCAGAAACGCAACCGATCAGCATTTTTTGAAAACTGAATCAATCCTTTCCGTGAAACTATGCTGTGTTCGAAGAGAAAACATGCACGTCAAATGAAAATGCATGTTTTGAGTAAAAATATCTGCCATGAAAGCTTGTTTTGATGTTTTCCACAAACTTCCATAACACTACTCAAGCTTTGCCTTGAAACATAACATGGAGTGTAAATGTGCCGTACCTTGTTCCCGAGCTTACGAAGATGTCTCCTAGCAACGTAGTACTGTGGTTCGATGTTTGTGACAAGCAGGGCTGCGTCACCGGCTGTGAATAATAAGAACAATGCTTTGCATCGTGTGCAGTGCATTCACTGGTGTGTTGGCGCGAACAATCAAGTTTCCGCAACGAAAAACGATGCAGCCTTTCAAGTGGATCTCAAATAAATCTCAGGAAACACCCCTCTTCAATCGTTGAAAACAATCCAAGGGTGGCAAAGCACACGTGACTCACCCCCACCATTCCCGGAACCGCTCTTCTGGAGTTTGATCAAAGTCCGGAAGTTCTGGACTTCGGTTTCGTAGCTCGCGTCTGCCATCGTGTGGCCCTTCGCAGCCAGCTTGCACGCAGCGATCCATTGACAGTAGATCACGTCCTGGTGGGGGGGGAAATTAATCAGATCACGTCTTGGCGGTGTGGGGGGAAATCTGTTTCCCCGGCCGCCTCGGTATCTTACGAAACACTACAGAACACTGCACACAGTTAAAGCCTGGGGGGTTGCGCAGGAACAGATGGTGGAAATGAAAAAGGATTTACTGAATAAAAGGTTTTATTGCAGTTTTGTATTCAAAAAATATGAAAAACACCAAAAACTTTGTTGCAACAATTTCTGCTGAAGATCAATCAACATCAAGATAAGCTTTGATTTCAGGAAATGATGAATTTTTTTCAACCTTTGCGGGAATGGGTAGCAACAGAGAAATTATTTCACCAAGCAACGAACCGTGTCGCATTTCAGCCACAACTCCGTCATTCCTTCCGCCCCTGGGATGTAGAGCTTTATGACGTACTTATCTTCACTGATATTCACGTCCGGGACAACTTCTGCCCCCTTTAATTTAATCTGAGGAAAAAAACTAGGTACTCAGGCGATGTGCGAATACTCAGCGTCATTTCTGGAACAGGTCACGCAAACGTGCAAAGCAAATGTAAATAAGGAATAATTGGTGACCAGAGTTCTGGGAATAATTTTGAAAAAGGAACAGCTGCAGGGGGAGGGCCTGTCAACTGATAGGAAAGCCGCCAGAAACACCCCTAACGTTTAACAAAATCACCCCCAACATCAGACAAGCACTACCTCGTTGGTTGCTCGAGCTGCAGTGCTCCACGTCACGAGCAAAACGGCAACACTCGCCGGGCAAAATATTGAAAGGAAAACTTTTAACTATCGTTCCAGAAGCGAAGTCTGACCCTCGGTTGACCCCGATGTCGCCCCATCGCTCGAGAACTTCATTTCCATTTGAAGAAAACAACCGCGGAACAAACTCAGTCGTCACAATCACGCGCGTCTAACACCGACCCCCCGGCATCAAAGCCCACATCTCACGACCACTGGCTCGCAAGCTTGACACTGCTACTTCTCGGCCTGCACGTGGTTGATTGTGTGATTCACCACGAACGGCATGTGCGTGAAGAAAACACCATCATATGTGTGGCGCGAGCAAGCAATAGTAAGAGAGACTGCGACGCATGATCTCTATTGTTGCTTGCTGCCGCAGTGTGAAGCTTCGCGCACATGCCGCTCGGGATTTCCGATTGCATCAGGGGAACGCCTACCAACGGGGGTCAATAAATTTCTAGGGGGCGCAAACCCTTACGCAGATAAACGTATAAAGTTTAAGTACTAACAGTGTTCGGGCTGCTCAAGGAGGCTGCATCTTCCTTCGTCTTGAAGTAAGAGATACTTGTGTCTTTGAATATGAAGTAGTATTTCTTGTAACCTTTCAAATTGAATTTCTTTGGTCTATAAATAAAAAGCATTGTACTTTAACAATGTTAACAAACGAATCTTGAAACAAACATAAGAATCAGTTTGAAAGTCAAAGAAAAAATAAATAAAACGGAAAATTAAAACGCGAGAATTTGCTTCAAACAGAAACAACAGACTTGAGCAACTTCAGGTAGTGAGCCAGCTCTGGAACAGATGTGATGTCAGTCTGTGGAAAAAAAAGTTAAGAACCTTTGAAATGTGATGAAGCATTGAAAGAAGCTTTCACATTAAGTAAGAAGGCTGTTTGATTGGATGTCCAAAACCACACAAAACTAGGCCGAGGTCAATTCCAACATGGGGTGCTTGCAGAAGAACGATAAGACTAAAAATTAATTCTGATTTTAACTTCAACAAAAAATGAAAAATAAACTTTAGAAACATGAAGTTAAGAAATTCCGCAGTTAAACTTCATGGGGGGAGCCACGCAAACGCCCCGCGATGAGTGACAGTCATCAATCACCAGAACAAACCCCCACCTTGTTGGTGACACTGGTTGACCCCAGAGAACCTTCCAGAGCTTGCAGGGCCTGGTCGATGTCCTGGTTGTCATTCTGTTCCATCTCTTCATCAGTGTTCTCTGACAACTTTGTGATGTGGTACTGCGGGCAAGACCGATCCGTTAGTACGAGAACAAAACCGATCCGTTAGTACGAGTACAACTAAAACTTTTAATTCTTATCCATGTCCTGTCTTCGCAGAGAAACTAAAAAATGAGCTTAAAATTTATGAATGCCACATTTTTCCCGGAAACCTTCGACCAGGATTTTGACGATGTTTCCGGTTCCGGTGACGTCAACGCCTCAGCGACGACCGCTACTTCCCACAACCACCGGGCGGTACCCCCCACAACTACCGGGTTGGAATGGCTGCGTTGAAACAACGTGAAAGGGGCTTCGGTGCGGACATTATTGAAGTCCGCCAAAAACACACCTTGACACGATCAGGGTCGTATTAACCAGAAACAGTGCTCAAGAAAAGACGTGGTAATGGCATTAAACCTTGAAGTACCGGTTTGCAAAACCTGATGTTTTCAATTTCTAATGAGTTGAAATTTGACACTAGCGTCGAGTCCCGGCGTCACCTTCGAGTTGCAACATAAAAAATACTCGCAAGCAAGTGGCAAGCCGGTGATGTACGAGCTGCATGCAATTCAGGAAATTCGCAGTGCACGACATTCTCCTTCATCAGTTCAGACCGGGACGAACGCCAATCAACGCTTGCGAATAAGCGGCGTTATATCGACCTCACTGGTTTAACGGGAAATGTGAGCTTCACAAAACGTGAACATAAACATGTCACAGAAATGATGGCGTTCAGGAGTATGATGCAGCTGGCATCGTCTACTGCTACATGAAAAAAGGCGGTGTTGCAGTCACCCACACGCATGGCAAGGAACAGCTACGGCCAGGAGAGGCGATTGGGGCGATCTTTCCCCCTAAAACCTGCGGAAGTAACTTTATTCACAATAATTTTTTACAATTCCAAAAACAGCATTTGCGATATACGCCATTTTGTCGCCCATTTTTTTGTCGCAGCAGTGTTGTGGAACACACATCGTTCCTCCTCTTGCAGTGGCGAAGCTGTTATGAGACTTGGTTACGAAATATCAATGAAACCGACCACCCCTCTCACCTCACTGGCTGGACCCGCCCGTATGTGCGGTTGAATAAACAGAGAAAAACGAGTGAACTTGCTTGGTTAGATTTTGTTGTTTTTTTCAGTCTTGTCCAATTAAATGACCGACTCGGTTACCTGAGGGGTCCAGTTCAGTGGAATTCCATGTAATTAACAAATTCTGGTAAATCGTTTCTTGGCAAATCATAATAAAACGAACGTATATCGAAAGACTAGACTCACAGGCAAATACTTTTTAAAGAATTTACAAGCATTTGAGCCTTCCTTCCGTCGTTAACATACACATCACGTGACAGGAAATAGTTTCGGACACGCCCCTGCCACGCCAAGGTAAGGTAGCTCAGCGGAACAGGGGACAGTTCCTCCCCGATTAACAGTTTGGAAGGTCGACTCGTATTTGCGGCACATCACGAAAAACAATAGAACTTCCTCTACTCCCGCCTCACGCAATAAGGAAATTCATAATATCTCTCTATTTAACGATTGCTAGTAACTGGCATCACTACCTGCAGAGACGCAAACATGACCATCTCTTCCTCAGTGCAGTCGAGTTCCTCGCACAACAGGCTCCACTTCGCTTGTTCGTACAATTGATTGATGCGGATCGCGTCGTACTGAGGGAGGAAAAAGCACAGAATCAACAGAGAAATACTGGCAATTGTAACTAATGTGACATCACGTCAAGGAGATAATAATTGAGTGTATCTTTCAGAGCTCTGGCGCAGCGGTGGTGCTTGGATTGCTGATGTACTTATTTACAAAAATAAAATAAGACTGTTCAGATGATTTACTGCATAAATTCAGTCCTGGTCAGCTCAGTATTTGCAAAAAGAATTACAGCACACGTTATTTTTACGAGCAAACTGGGCACGAGGTTGAAATAGAAGCATCAGGCGCCTCGCATGACATGGCATGGCATGGGCGAAGCTTTGCCGCTTATGTTTTGACATTTGAAGGCGCAGCACCTGGTCAGGTATATGCGCGTTTCTTGAAAGCGCAGTCTTGCGTTTGAAAACCTCCGGCACTAAACTCTTGAGCGACAAACATTCCACAGAACGAAGTCACGAGCGTTTTACAACTTCGCCTGGTTGCAAACTACTCGACCTCACTCAAGCGTGTCCGGCCATGTCGCGACCAACCAATAAAAACGCCGCCAGCGAATTCCGACGCGCTTAATTCATCTACCTGGGAGATTAGTGAGGCGTTGAAATGCCGCCGGTGCAACCAAGCGTGGCAAGCCGGGCGGGACAGCAAGTATCAAGTGATAAAAACGCTCAAGTATATGAAGACTAATGCAGTCGTCAGCATTACAGATGCGCAAGATACTGAAGACCGCATGGCAAACATTACATGTCCGCTGCCTTCTCCAAGACATGCTGGGGAACAACGATTGCCAAAACGTAAGAGATCGCACAAGTGCAGACCACATCTTTCCAATAACAAGCAACACATGAAATAATCGAGACTCAAACAAAAAATCGCCCACTCCTTGCCGTTGTCAAGTTTCGCGCCCATTGGTGACATCACAGTGCTATAGCAGCAGACCACGATGGTAATAGGCACACCATAGAAATGTTAACAACAATCAGGTTATTTTAACAATAATCAAAACAAGTCCCGTCACTCTAGACCAGGGGTGTCCGAACTTTTTTCAAGGAGGGAAAATTCGATCACGTGAAGGCCTCGCGGGCCAGCATTTCCTCCCAACATTTCAGGTCGGCACAGTCCAGAAATTTCGCTGCGGGTTCGAGGGGGAGACTACTTCACGGCAGGCCCAACACACCCTGGGATCAAGGCTGCGGACCATGTAAAAGGGGCTGTCGGGCCGCATTTGGCCCGCCAAGACGCACTTTGGACACCCCTGACTTGAAGCGCTTCAATATTGTGATCACGAACGAGAAGATGATTTGAGGAGTCTTTAAACTGAGTTCAACACTCGCGCCAACAACCAGCGCAGCGAGCGGTGGGTGGGGATTGAGTTGGAAGTTCCCACGAGGATTTATTGAACACTTGCATGAGCCAGTGCTGAGGTATCTCACCACCGCTTAGAATGACATGGGGAAGGATCAGGGAGACCTCGTGTGCATATCCCAGGAAGTAACCTCGCAACGACGAAGCTCATGCAGCTTTAAACGTTTGATTGTCAAAAGGACTGATTGGTAGTTTTCGAACTTGGTCGCTCTTGCGGTCAGGGCCATAGCGATGGTGCGGTTCAGATACGCGCGTTCAGGGCGTTTCCTTAAAAGCACTTGATGCCTAACGGCGAGTTATGGAAACGCGCGGCTGCACTGAACACATTAACACAACAATGCCGCTCCATGAAACCTTCTGTGGATTGGAAGCGGCTTTCACGACGTAACTATGGTGGTGTGACGTCACAAACAAATCCAACAATTGTGCTGTAAAAGCGCCTCAAAAGCTGTTGTTGCATACCGTCTCCAGTCACTGAAAGGTGAAAAATTCGTAACCAAGTCAGGAAAACCTCGCCATTAACATTTTGCACCATTTTTAAAAGCTCTCATAACCTACTGCACGTTATCCACATTCACGAGTCACGGGGAACAATCGCAGGTTGAATATCCTGTTCATCTTTTTCTCTATTCTTTGATTAAAAACAATGATCAGTGTCAACTTAGTTCTGACGAAAGACGGAGCAACTGTCGGAAGCTTTGCGCAATTTCGTTTTGTCATTCGACCTTCTGAGGAATGGCAGCAGTTGTAACATTCAGCTCAGGTGACGGAACTAGAAATGGCAACTGCGCGCTGTCGGTCGCTGTGTGTGTGATTCAGTCAGATGGCCTGATAAAGAACATATGACTTTGCCCAATATAGCATGAACAGTAGTGACCAGTAGCACTTGGTATTTATGAATTGGTAAGAAGATAAGATCGGAACGAATTAACGTTTCCGCCGCAAACTGAATGGAATTAACGGCATGCTGGTATTTTCAGCCAATCACCGCTGGGACCCCAGACAAGCCTGCAGCGCAAGCGGCGTGCGAGAGCGTTGGCGAAACAGAATGTGCAAGTGGCTCGCATGCATAACGCCACTCCCGGGCTGGCCCGAAGCAAGCTATACAAAATAGATCAACGATCATCGCGTCACTTCCGGCAAGGGCTCCACGGGAATGGGTGGAAGTTCGCGCGGTTTCCTTGTTGCGTGCGAAGCCTGCTACCCTGCGCGGCGACAACTTTTTCGACTGGGGGAGTGCATCACCGCTTACAAACGCCAACAGGAACGAGAGAAGTGACTGGTTTCAAGTCGCAACAAACTAAATGCTGTCGTAACTCATCCGCTGACGTATTTCGCAGCATGTGACCTTCGCACAAAGCTACAGAGAAAGCAGTTTGCTTCCTCGTGGGACTTTCTCTCCGCTGACAGGTCAGCTTTGAATCATGGACTTCAAGCATCTCACATCCCCCGCGTTTCAAACCTTAACTGACACAAAGGGATTTGAGCGCGTCATACAAATAATCAGCTTCCTCTCCGCAAGCAGCCCCAGTCAACAGCTACCACTGCGTAACCCCGGCACTTGCGACACGCTTGCATTTCAGAAGTGGAAGTCGCAGGTCGCTTTAAATTCCAAATATTGCTTGCTCATGCAATCGATGCAGGCAGCGATGCTGTTAGAAAGGCAAGGATGTTCGAAGCACTGGTGCGGAAATGATGTGACAGGCGATGACGCAATCGTGTGGTGCCATCACCGGTAGCGCCACACCTTGCACTGAGCTGCCGCACGACAACGCGTTGCGAATGCACCGCTGGGACGAGACTGACATTTTGAAAAATGCGACGGGCGATACAATAAACGGAAGGGTTTGTGACGTTTCGTTGGCACTGATGAAAACGAGGTTGCGAGCGCCTAAGAACGCTACGACCGCAACACACGACATAACGCCAAAAGAGGAAATCCCAACCACTGGAATGAGATTGAAACACACACATCCCTTACAACACACTGCAAAGCACCATTTACAACACATCGCAACACACCCCTTACAACACATCGTAACACACCCCTTACAACACATCGTAACACACCCCTCACACAATGCAACACACCCCTTACAGCAAACTGCAACACATCATTTACAACACACGGGACACTTGCCGGCCTTGCTAAACCTCAACTGGCATTTATCTGTGGTTTACAATGTGTTTTCTTCTTACACAAAAAAAGATTGCATGTAACTATCGCTCTTTGCAAGGTCTGTTGACAACGGTGCACGTTCATCACTACATCCAAGAATTGGCACCAAAAACACACTTTGTGGTAAAAAATCTAAATGACGCAGAACTTGAATATTGGGAGAAAAGTTTAACGTTGTTTAACTCGACTCTATGCAAAATTGCGAAACTGTTCGTTTGATCTAAATAGCAGTTTAATGAGTGTTTCAACGAGTAGTAAAGCAACTGAAAGCTAAAGACAGATGTCAATGTATGGGCAACACGCCGATGTGCTAAAATTTGATTTAATCATTTCGTAGAGAAACTTTTGCTGATTGCCTCTGATGTTTCTGACAACACAGCTCTATCCCAAATTAAGTCGGATTTGACTCTGATTGGTTTAGCGTTGGCTCATAAACGTTGAGCAAGAGAGCGCCCTGGCTATTCCAGGCTGTCTACGTCATGTCATTGCTATTTATGGCGTCAGCGGGCTCGGGCATGAGTTTCGAATATTGTAGCATCAATCCGAGCTTTTCCGAAAATCCGAAAGGGACAAGTTGGAAAACAACGACGCTACCTTGGACGCGGTTACTTTATGAACATCAGCGACGGCTTTGAAAAGAATTAGTTGACAGAGGATGAAATAAATTTGTGAAATGAATGAGTGGTCAGCAGTGAACAAACTATCTGGGCATCGCAACCTCCTGACGAAAGCAGAACATATCCTTGATCTGTCAAATCTCAGCGGAACAAGATCGCCAGGACAAGATAAGTCGCCATGAATAGTTGACTTATGAGATGAGCAGACATTTCCAGGTTGCTTTCATTGTTGGGAAAATCAACAAAGACTCGATATTATTACATTTTTCAAAAATCGTAGAAATGCGGAACCACGGAAAGAAAACCATGTTGAGATGAAAAAGCCACATTTTGAAGTGAATCGTTGGCACAGCATGGATCTCCAAAATCGGACCGTTCCAATGTCGAACACAAGCACGTGGTCAAGCAAACCCAGTCCCATGAGGTGGTGATGGGTGGTCTGACATTACTTTTTTTTGTCAACAACCGGCTTGTCTTTATTCGTAAACGTCAGTCACAGTGGTGGTTTCGTCATATCCAGCGCATGACGTCACTTTCCGCTTGGGTGGTTGGGCGACCACTTTCAACAACACTGTTGAGACTTGCGAACCTTTATTTTCACCGACTTTTGCATCCAACAGGAATATATTTAGTGGAAATGTAGAACGGAAAAGTCCAATGTGTGAGTAAATTGATGAAATCAAAACCTTGGCCCGCTTGACAAGCGAAACGTAGCTCTCACAGCGAACAATGATTTACTTTAACAAGTGACTTGAACAAGTTTCATTTTCGTTTGCGCGAGAAGGTTAGTAACATTTCTGAGGCTTTGGATGAATTCACAATTAGCATTTCTGAATTCGCAACTAACTATTCTGCAAATTACAGAGTAAATATTGGATGAAAAAGAAGATTAAATATCAACATAGTCACGACGTAATTCTGACCTTCAAATAGTTTCACAACGTTATAGACTCCATCAGACGCTCCAAAAACCAATCAATCCGAACATTGTTTCACAAAACCCAGATGTCCACTCAAAATCCTGGTTAAATTCACTCAAATACAACAAATAGATTTTAACTCAATTAAGGGCACAGTACCGTCTTTTGTCTGGAATACATGCTTCTTTGGCTGGTATCGAATCTGGGAAAAACACCTAATCCGATATGAGAATGAGCTGTTGAGTTCATATAAAAAAGAACTACTCTTAACAGCGTTCATATTTCTGCTGCTATGATTCACTTTTGTCGGTTACATTTTCGCTGCAGAAGATTTTATTAATATCAACAGAATTGATAAATGGCACTGACTTTGGATAATAAAAGGATTGCAGCAATTTGGAGTATTTCAAAACCTATCCGGTTTCAAACCTACACAAAAATGACATAAGGATTTGATAAAACTCTACTGGTGCAAGTTTAAAACGTTTTTTTCTCGTCGACATTTCGACAATTGTAATGTTGCAAACTCTCCGGTGGTGTTGCGTTGATTGTGTGATTCACCACGAATGGAATGTGCGTGAAGAATAAAACCATTATATATGTAGTGCGAGCAAGCAATAGTAAGAGAGATTGCGACGCATGCTCTCTATTGTTGCTTGCTGCCATAGTGCGAAGCTTTGCGCACATGCCGCTCGGGATTTCCGGTCGTTTCGCGCAGCTTAATGAAATCGACAAATGCCGTTGCCTTGAAAAACAAGAATTCCAAGCAGGTGAGCAAGTTTCACCTGGAAATAACATCAGCGTCAACCTTTCCCACTCTAACGTCAATCCAACAACACCACAGCGAGGAAACCTGGGTCACGTGACAAGAACAGTATGACGGTAATTGGTGTTGTGCCAAGAAGCCAAGAGAGGCCATGGTGAGCTTGACGATGAACTAAGGCTCGTGTGCTTGGCAGGAAAGCACGAATAAGGAGATTTGATTGCACGGGAAACGTGGGCTACTGCCTCCAAGAAACGGCCGTTTCCGTCACTCAGCCATTTCCCAAACAAAAGTGACAGTAGTTGATGGCAGCAGCTTCAGAATTGGTTTAATTCTGGCATCGTGGCACAAAACCAGTCTCGTCTGCCGTGATGACGGTTTCAGGTGCGGATGTTGCCAAAACATCTTCGTATCTGGTTTTTCTCGCGCAAGCAGAGAAATCGACGCACGGGGGTGGGGATATTAGTGTTGGTCAGAAATACAAGCACAGAGAAAAATACATTCGGCCAACGTCACAAGTGGGAAGTAGATAACCACTTCGAACAGCAGCGTCATAACAGGACAGCGAAAACTGAAATGCAGAAAATCGATGTAAAGTCGATTGTAGCGGTGATAAGACGGAGCTCCAAGACCGTGTAGAATATCTATGGCCTTGAGGCAGAGCTCGCTGGATGGCAAGCGCTGCGTGCGACGCGGCGAAACAAAACAGCGACAGCAGCTTTCAGTCGATCTACTGATCGCTGCCAGAGCTAAGCATTCACTTTGGCCCGCTATAGTTAATTAAACTCGCGCACGGATCCAACCAATCACTGCAACCGGAAGAAACTTGATTGTGATGATTTTCAGGCAGAAGCAAAATCTTAGTTTTGGAGCTTTCGCCAATTACCACTGCAGATCACTACCTTCATGACTGAAAGTTGGAGCCAGCAAACCCAGGAATCAATCGGTTTCATTATTCATTGTATCTGCGCAGTAGATTGCACTTATTTCTGCAACAATTCGAGGTCACTGCGTTGCAATTAAACATTTATAAATAAATCGATGGTTTAGTTCGCAAACAAATGTTTGAAGTTCAAGTTCAAAGCGTTAAAGAGGCTGACATTGAAAGCAACAATCCTTTGTTGCGACACAAACGTGAGAGGCTGATGCATAAATCGCTGGTTTCAAATCATTTCGCATCATGCGACGACAGACGAAAGACTTTGTCAAACGACAAAACCCGACGTGACGGCAACCAGGACTTGAACAAATCAGTCGCTGAGAGCTGAGCAGTCTAATCCCGTTCAGCGTGCGGTTGTGTGGCGATGATTGACGGCTTGACCAGTTCAATGTACCGCCGTGGCGATTATGAGCTTTGCTGAGCGTTGAGACGAAAATCCAGATTGCCTCAAACTTCGTTCAAATGCAGGTGGCGGTGTCGTTTCGGTTTGTTTGGAATATCGTTTCAATAAAGCGCATAATCCAAGACCTTTGTTGGAGTAGAAGAGACATGAAAGTTGAACAGAGCGCAAAATAATGGCAGCAACGTGTGATGCTGTATGCTGAACACACAACTCTGTCTTTGCCGCATACTGACCGATGGCATGCTCTGTTTCCAGCTGCATTTTAACAAACTCCAGGCAAAGCAGCCCAACAACAAAACGCTGCTCGTTTTTCGAGGGACACGGCGCGACACGCATCCGCTTGAAATAATCAAACAACTTTTGAACGCGCGAAGCAGCGTTCGCCCCGACACTGAAAGAGCGCACGTGACTTGCCAGTTGCATGAAAGAGCGCATGCGACTTGCCAGTTGCATGTGAATGGATTGGCGAAAGTCCAGACTGCAGCCAACCGGGTTTTGAAACGCATTCGTGAACATTTCGCAGTAACGTGACGTGAACTGAGGAGAAAGGAAATGGCGGCACGGTCGTGTCTGTGTGAAACAACGACGCGCTCCATGGATGGGAGGAAATCCACATACGGCGTTGAGCTTGCTGCTGCTTGTGTAGCGCGCCGCCCGATTTGGTCACAACGTGGGAGGACATACGCTGTGCGTGACGCAATAATCAGGAACGCGAGTCGCGAAGCAAATACCGCGAAGAGGTGTTTTGCTTGCGCGATGACAGGAGCTTGTGGGTGTGTGCGACGCCAAGTCGTTAAAGTCGAATACAAAGCAAATTCCATAAGAAATGTTTTTCACAGCTTCACCATCAAGAAGCTACTCGATGCTGCTGAGTCAGCAAAAACAAACATTTGGAATATTCCGAGTAACGCTCAGTGCATTTGCTTTCAGGTTAAGCAAAAAATGAGTTGCCACGTAAGAAAGTCCAACGTTATTCCGCTCACGGGCAGTAACATTGCAACAACGTGCGTGCCATGGACAATGATATCAGCAATAGTATGTGGAAAAAAAGAAAACGATTTTCACTTAAGAGCATTTCACTGTATAGAAAACCGATGAGAGATCCGCGCGCCAGAGACGAGTCCCCGAATACAATCGGCAGAGTACACAGATTGTCGAGTACTTTCTCAGTCCATCACAGTTTCATGTTACCGCTACATGACGTCGCAGACACGATGGAGTTTGAAAAGATGTGTAACCGGATAGCTGAACATGTTGTGTCCGTCAACATCTGCTCGCAAATTATCGCTGGTTTCTCGATTACACAAATCTAGAATGACATGTGGTAATGTTCAAAAACATTTCAAGTAACCGCCACTACCGGTGTTATGCGCAAACAAACTACGTACAGTATGATGGCGTAGGTTGGGGACTGTCTGTCCGCAGAACATGAACAAATGACATTTTAACAGACCAGCTTGTGTTGTCACAAATTGAAAGTGAACAACATTTGATTGTGTATTCAAAGCTTATGAACAAGAGTTGTTATTGTTCCTACGCTGTTTAGAAATGCTAGCAAGTTGAAAATAAGGCTATAAATGAAAAAAATAACATCAGAAAAATTTTCGCAACCAAAAAGACGTACCAAACGCAAAAATCTATATCGGCTTTTAATTAATTAATGAATTAATCGGTTGTGGCATTTTGTCAATCTCAATCTTCTCTGAGAACACTAATCTCAACAGAAGTCAGGGATTCTTTTGTCACTGTCAAAGACATGGTTTCCCAAGCAATGTCAGAGACGATGATGACACCAGTTGGTCTTCATTTCAACTACACAGGAAGGCTTGAAGTAAGTGTTCCGGGTCATGGGGAGCCGATTAACCCCAGTTCAGTATTCCACGACAAGCGAGCAACGAAATAACAAACGCTACAGGAATTCATTAATGTTACCTTTCAGAAATCGTGTAAATAATCATAAAAAAAACGAAAATATAATCTACAAAGTGTACTGCGGTCAGACATGCAAAGAGTGTTTTAAAACTATTGCAGGTGTGATTGTGATATAACACAAGAAACATTTGAAAAGATACCAAAGCAACTCGACATCAAGAAGCAGTAAACTTGTCTCACTTTGGGATTCAAATCAAAGAAGGAATAAAACTTGAATCTGAGGCAGACTGTATCTTTCTCCGAGACACCCTGTTCCATCAAGCACCGGGAGCTGTCCAGCCACCTGCATTCGCAAAACACATTGCTCAGAAACTACTTGATACCTTGCCACAACAGCAACACGCCAACTATTCTGACAAACATTGCAGGGCATCTGAGTTCATTCAATCCAAGAACTAATTAGGTCAATCGCTGATGTATATGCAGGTACAGTGCTTTGTCCATGCTTTGTCAGCAGCAAAATCGTGTTCTCCGAAGCGCAAGTTATGTGCTTTTGCACTCGAAAAAGGTACATCAAGAATAACAGAATTAGGAGCACACCAAAGCTTAAGGCAAAGCAACACTTTCAACAGCATTTTCCTCAAGCACAATTAAGCAAGAAAATACAGCACATTGAACTACGCGCAACCACCTGTTACCCACCCTGTGTTGTAACGAGCTTTGTCAATCAGGCTCTTGGGCCGGAATAGGTTGGCAAGCGCTTGCGAGGAGGGTTTGGCAGATTTTGTTAGCAGCTTAGGGTCAACATAGGCGCTGTCAAGGAACTCCAAACTGTTTGAAGCCAAAGCACTCCCTTTCATATTCTTGGGGGTAAGAGTGTTGTACATGGGCGACCCTGACAGACAGCAATAAGATCTATTTAGAATCTCCTATTGAGTCTGATCAATGTTGTTTCACAACTTGTCATAGTACAACCAGAGACGGCATTCCATGTATTTACATATGTTCAAATTTGCAACATCTGACCACAGCACAGTAAAACACCTCAAAGCAGTGGAATGATTCATGCATGGCCCACAATACAGTTCAGCACTGAATGAGCTTTGCAACAAATGACATTCTGCAATCGTTCACTGCAAGCTGCAAATAGCAAAGCAACAGTGCAAGCAAGCTTCTTACTGTACAATCACACTGAATACTAACTGCTATGATAGAAAGAAAAAACGACTCTGTAAGGGTGTCCCACCCATGTGAAAAATCACCATTATACAAAAAAGGACGATTTTGCAAATAACAGGATGAAAACACTTCTAACACAAAGTGCACTAATTCTGAACTGACAAATTAAGTTAACAAATCCTCCCTAGTAATGTGAAACCACTGATTAAACAAAGAAATGATTTATTATTTCTGCAAATTTAAGCAACAAGGAATCTCAGAAAGCATAGCCACTAGAGTCCTGCGCGGGGCGGGTTAACCCGCGCGGGTTGCGGGTACCTGCATTTGCGGGACGGGTGCGGGAACCCGCACTGCTTTGCGTGCGGGAGCAGGTTGAACTTGCTGCGGGGCGGGTGCGGGTTGTACTTGCTGCGGGTGCGGGGCGGGCGCGGGTTGAGAAATTCTTTGTGGGGGTAACTGAGTGTTGAGCCAGAGCATATGAACTTAATCAGCTCAAAAATCGCAAAACACGTGGATATACAGCACTAGAGTTGTTTGCCAGCATTGCGCTGTGGACGGTAGGCCTGCAGCAATTATTACATTATGATGCAACAACCCATTGTTGCGAAACATAAGCTCAGACACTTGCCATGTGGTGGGCAAGTGAACATTTTCCAATGCTACGCTCGTACTTGGTGGGGAATAATTCAGTCTAGCAGCACTTCTAAATGGATAAAACAACGCTTAACGCACAGCTAGTCACAACTGGACTGAAACGTGCTTTCTATCAGCTCAAATCTGTTGACTGCGAAAGATCAGATCTGTGGAAAGTTTTGGTTGTCAATGAAAAAGAATGAGTAGCTTGACTTTGCTGCTTGTTAGACTTGTCTTCAGACGTTGTGAGTAGGGCAAGTTTTTCAACTTTTTTTACAGCTTCTGAAATACTCAGAATTTATGTAGTACGATGAGCTGGTTGCAGGAATTTTATATTGCAACTTCTTCCTTTTTCACATGCAACTTTTATCAAGTAGGCCTATTGCGTAAAATGTAAAAGTGTGATTTAAAAAACATAGTTGAGAACTATTTCAGTATAGTCCTGTTCGCTTTGATAACCGATTCGAAATGAATAATGACCTAAAAGCAATTGTAGAAATGACCCGGCCAAACAAACATCAGTCCAGAACTGCAGGTCAAATTGTTAAATAGCCAAGCAACTTCATGCACTGTGCAACGACGTTTTAGCATGCCACGCAAACTGTTGGCAAATGATCGCCATTCCTCGCCAGATAAATTTCCAAATTGGAAATATTTAGCATCAAATGTAAATAAATCGCTAAAGTAAATCACTGTCGTTTGAAATGCTTGTGCATAAACGCAACTTCTTACTGCAACTTTTGTTAAAAATAAATGCATATTTCCCACGATTTTATTGCAACAAAAACTTGCCCTAGTTATGAGTTTTTAGTAGTTTTTGGACAGGTGCGGGTTTGAGACCGAAAAAGTGCAGCGCGGGGCTGGTTGGGATGGTCTGCGGGGCGGGTGCGGGTTTGAAGTGTGCGGGTGCGGGCAAGATTTCTCAAACTCCTGCGGGTGCGAGTTTAAATTTTGCGGGAGCGGGCACAAAATTTCAAACCCGCGCAGGACTCTAATGCACACATAATTTGAGAAATAGATCAACAAGAACTACATCACTTATACAAAACCCTTCCCCGCTATTCACATCCAGCATTTTCTTGTAATTGCACCTAAATTACTCAGCCAGTAACTGGATTTTTTACACTGTAATCAAATGAAAATAGGATGCTGGATTCACATATATATATATGAAAAATGAAGACACAACATTTCCAATGAAACATATTAGAAAGCATAATTGGATGTAATTCCAGATACCACACTTGTATAACTGCATCATATATGCTGCATGAACTACATTTATGATGTGACATTTTGATAAAGCAGCATATGAAAACACAGCAAACAATACAGCAAACCAATCATGAAGAATTATCACACGCACTAATCCTTACCTCCTCTTGACCAAGCCAATGAGTGCATAGCTTTCTCAAAATTTAAGTACATGTTAAAAATAAAAAAAATGTTCCAATAAAATCAATGTATTTATTAATGAATAACAATATATAGGATAATGGGCAAAACAAGATCGATTTTCAACAAAAACCAAAACCACTAACCATAGATTTCTATTCAGCACACACTGTTATAATGCAGTACCTGAGGACTAAGCAAACCACTCAAGCAAGATGCAGTGCAAATAATTTGATAAACAAAACCTCTGCAATTTTTGAAAGGAGCCTTTTCTCAAAAAGAAAACCATCTGTGATGAAACTTTATGTGATGCAAGGAAATTGCAAGTCAGCCAATGGGGCCAGATCAACGGAACAGTGACATCCATCTTACCTGGTGTGTAAGGTGAGGTAGGGGTAAGTCCTGGAGTGAGAACAACAGGGGTCAATAGACCATCATCTTGTGTTCCGTTTGCATCCTGCTGTTTCTTAGTGGGAGTACTGTTCTTGTCTTTTGCAACTTTGGGAGGAAGGATGATCGAAAGTTCCTCTGGGTGACGAATATCTAATAATTGAGATATTGCAAATTAAAAAGGTTACACACAAAGCACATTCCTTAAAACACTGAGCATGGCATGTTTAATGTTTACAAACAATGTTCAGAGCAGTCAAGGTCGTTATAATTTTACCCAAAATTGAATCCATCCAGGTTTTCAAAAAATTAGTCAAAAACATCAAATTTCTTCCATTTTGAAAATATCTACAAAGCATACTGGATTGTCAACTGCATGAATCTAAATTTATAGCTGCAAAGCATTAAAGGCGGTAAATTGATTACCTCAGGTGGTAAATTGATTACCTACAACAAACAGCTGAACTAAACCTATATTGCTGAAAATTCAACAAGCTACCGGTATGTCAATTTACCGCATTTCAAGTGTTTAAGACTTCATCTTTGATTATTATTTTACCTACAAGTTATAGAATGAAATAATTCACCATTCACAATGCAAATATTTTATTGATGTTACTATAAAAACATGCATAAACAAACCAAAGAAATTAGTTTTAATGGTTAGCAACAACATTGCCTGCTTTTCAAGAAAACCTGGATTTTTTAACAACCCCATGTTGATCTTACATCATGACTTCACACTGCAACTACAAGCCAAAAAAGGATATAAAATTTAGTTGGACTGATTACACAAAATGTTATCAATGAATTACAACTGAGTACACATTATGAAAAAACATAAAAAATATAAAAGGGCTCAATCACTATTTCGTCCAATATTGTGAGTTCACTTGTAATGCATATCAGCCAAGAAAGTACATAATATGATAATTACCATTTCCAGAGCAAATCCCAGGCAACCATCCCTTGGGATGGAACTTGAAATGTCTAGTTTCTATTCGTCCTTCCAACCTTAATGGCCATTATCTCATTAAAATGTCATGGATATTGGTTTATCTCTAACCAAAATCAATTACACACTTCAGTAGGTGAAAGATAAAGTTCACGACAAAAAACCTACCGAAAAACTTGCATATTTCAATAACTGTATGAAGGAGCTTAGCTGCAAAGTTCACTCGAATGTTGACATACTGCAGATCAGGCAGTTGGACTCGAACCACCTACAACATAATCAAAACATAGTATGAGTACATACAAGACAACCTCTAGCACTGCATCCAGTGTGATAAACAGTGCAATCACCAGGGGATCATCAGACAGATGAAAATTGTCTTACTAAAAATTTCATCTGTCTGAAGTTGCAGATTTCCTTAAATCGTGAATAAAGTCAGAAGATGCTAAAGATTGTCTGATCGATGACTTGCTGAATAAACACTACGTTAAAGAAAGGGAGTATTTTTACCACTTTTTTGGCACAAATGTGCAAGCCTTTTTGGTTTTCACAAGGACCTCTAAAAATTCAAGAAAAAAAAAATACTTACATTGGCCCTACAAACATGGTGTATACCAAAAGTATAGCAGCTTTTCAGAGATGAAGACCTAAGCCAAACATCTTTAATAATTCAGCAGAAAAAGCTTTCTATTGATTGCGACTCTCAACTATGCCAACAGTACATGATGCTTCTTGCCAACAAAAACAGACACTTAACATTTTCTGAAGCTGGAAGCAGCCAAACGCACCTACAAAAATTACATACAAACACTTATCTTAAAACTGGGAGGTGAGTTGCACCAACAGACAAAATATATATGATGCAGCTTATCATACTACAAACATATATGGCATATTTCTCTTTCAATGAGCCAACAGCACAGCAACATACCAACACATACACTTTTGCTATTGCTCTACCTTATGTTTCGGTGTGTAAAACAATTCTGCATCAGCTTGAACTTCATACTTGCCCAGGACTTGGCCCATTTTATCCAACCATTTGCAAGCTTTAGGCCACCAGAGCTCATAATCTGACCAGCTTTGTTTCACATCTGGAAAAGTCAGCAAAACATACTTTTGGAACCAACATGAAGCTTCTCATATATTTTAAGTGGAAATAACGTCATCCGTAATAAGAAGTTCTAAATTATATGAGTTTCATTGCATCTGAAGGAACCTGCCTGTTGTGCTTACATTTGGTTTGAATGTGAGAAGTGGTGCAAAACAGTGGGAGAAAACAGCACAGAGACAAATAAATCAGCCTGTTTACAAAAATTTTTAGAGTTATGCTTCTGCTTTTTCAACTGCAGAGTTGTAGAAGTAGAGAAGTACATATCTCCTTGTCTATATGAACTTCCTACAAACTCAAAGCTTCTTATTTTAAATTTACATTAAGCCTCCTACTAAAAATATTGGCACAGAGAAAACATTGTAACATTAAATGCTGTTACAAATTTTACAGAACAAAAGTGTTGTGCTACCTTTCTTGCAAAAATTTCCATATCATTATCACAACTTCTAAAAGTCAAGAAATTTATTTAAATGATTCATTACCACCACAATGTTTTGACTACAAACAGATGGTCTTAGTCCAATATATTTTAAGCACCTGTAACAGGCAGTTTACATCTAACATTATGAAGAGTTTTAAGAATGTTGGCAACATTTGTTAAATATATTGACTCAGTACTGGTCATAAGGCATTACTTTGTTGCTACAGAGTTTTTTCTTCACAACAACACTCACACTGCTTGATCACACCATGTTCTACATATCTTACTGGGTTGTACCTTCTTGCTTATCATTGACTTCTTCAGTTAATTCATTTGATGGCTAATGCCTGCAAAAAGCTTGCAGCAAGCTTACTGCACATCATAACTCACCAAAATCTAGTAACAGTGTTCGCTGAAACATTAATGAAGTGTCTTTGTTCATTATTTTTAATTTATTTAAGTCTGACATCATAACTGCAGCCTGTAAAGTCATTGTTGAACTGAATAATAATTGCCTGAACAATGTGGTCACCCCATATAGAGACCAATTACACATACAAAAAAACTGGTGATGATCACTGTCTCATTGGCCAACATTGCTGTGCATTACATTCTACAGACGACTGCCAATATGCTAATAGAGGCAGAACTTTTTCACAGATTTCTTGGTGACATAATTTGGATTTCTGCATCAGAAAGGTCAAATGAACACATTCAACAAGCACTAACTTCACCACTGGCCAACAGTGGCTTGGAACTAAGGTTCCACAAGCTTGCACAGCCAAACAAACAGGTGAAGTGGAATTCCTAGCTATGTTGATCATTGCAGAACAATTGAGATGATTTTGGTTTCATCACTAAAGACTTTGTAAAACCCACAGCAAAGGGAAGGCAATTCATTAAAAGGACTTTATACAACCTAAAGGTAACATTCAAGTCAGTCTTATATATCTGGAAAGCAATAAGATTGAGTCATCTCAACTAGGGATGCATATAATGCAATATCGAATCCTATGGATTTGAATCCTTTAGTATTCAATCCAAAAATCAGAGTATTTTTGAATATTTAGATTTGGAATGAATTTGGATTAAAAACATGAAAACTTGCACAGTCGGCAAAACAAATGGTTTCAGTATATAAGTTTAGTTGTCGCAATAAATTTTGCAGTGGCACTCTTTGTGCTCCTGAGTAAGAGAAAGAAACACTCAACAAGCTTACAGCACTGCATTGTGACATAACAAGCTAATTAACAGATCATGTGATCACCGATCGACGTTCTAAACTTTTGCACAATTTTTTCAAACCTCTGCGCAATTGCATTTTTTTATCAAATATCCTCTGCTAAGCCTAGGCTACAACATTTCTTTCAGACGATTCCAGCTAATGGCATAGACAATTCGTTAAGCTCAAATGCATTTAACCAGAATATGCGATTATCTGTTTTAGACTAATATCTGCAAGTTTACCATCTTGCTCTATTTCTGCCCACATGCTTGCTACCTAGTAGTTTGACACCGTACAGAGATTGAGAACTGTGGGATGTAAAAGTGCATTCTTCTAGATGTTCTAAAAATCCCTTGGTCCTGATATTTTAAATTCTGAAATCCTGCAATGTTTAACAAACCAGCAGTCATCAATTAAAAAGTTAATACAAAGTTGTTGCAAGACCGTGCATTGCATGGTGCTGCCATCTTCAATCTGCACACTGTGTGTGTGATGCAATAATTGTCTGTGTCAGTCGTGAAACGTTTCCTGTACTTGCAGCCATGACACTTTTGCTTGCTTATTACTGTATAATGCAGTTGTTAACACTTTGAAAGCCGGCGTACGAATATATCGTACCTAGATTTTGGCCAAAACTAGCAGTTTTCGGTTGGCTTACCAATTCCCTAGCTCCTCTGCCGATTGCGCTAGGCAGCTGTTTAAGGGCTCAAATGGATCGGCCAGTCTTCTAGTCTGCACTCGAAAAATTTTTTTTGGTTAGGGGTGCGGATTTTTTGTGAGTGACATCATAAGTGAAGTAGTTTTTGGGTCATTTTGGCTCATGGTATCTGGCCTAGGACCAACCGCTAGGCCAAAGTATGCTGCCTAAGTTTTCATTGGAAGCTAGGCTCGAGTCTGAGTCTTTTGAGCCTTTGATCGACTTTCTAGCATTTCTGGTTCAGAAGCTATGATCTAAAACAAACAAATTATCTAATTAGCTAATTAGTCAAATATTTCTATTACTTTAGATCATAACTTTTGAACCTAAAACCCCAGCAGGTCATCCAAAGTATCAAAAGTCTCGGATTGTAGCTCAGTTTCTAACAATAACTTCAGTGAAATATTCACATCTAACAGTTTGAACCCAGGGCCAGGTGGCCTGAAAGTCCTCCACTTATGATGCCACTCAAAAGAAATCTGCACCCCCCAACCAAAAAAATTTTTTTCCAGTGCAAATTACAAGACTTGCCGCGTCTTTTGAGCTTTTGACCGGGTCTGTAGCGCTTACCAGACTAGAGAAATTCCCATGCAAAGCCACGTGCAATCCAGTGTTTTTTTGTGAAAATCACCGAAACCGACCAGACGTGAAAGTGTTAACACATATGTCTCAAAGCTGTTGTGTACTTTTCCTTGAGATTAGACAGTGAAGAACAAAACAAACGTGGTTTACTGACACTAGAACTTCTTTTTTTTGTTCTGCAAAACCAATTAGTTAGTAAAGCTGCCATCTATCAGTTCAATCTTCAATTGTGCCGCTTGGAGTTCAACCTGCAGTGTTAATTTCAGCATCTTGGCGGAAGGTGGTAATTTCCTTTTCTAGCCATCCCAACGGGGACTGTCAAATTAATGGCACCGCACCTATCATCTGCACAGTGAACTTTACCTTTCTTTGGAAGTGAAATATACGATTAAGTGACACTGCACTGTATTTATTTGATTGTAAGCAACAGCTTATAATGTTTCTCTTTCATCATTTTGTGAGGCGTACTTTTTTTTACATCATAGAAAGTCCAGATGACACTCAGCATTTCCTTTTCTAGATCTTGTCAATGAAACTCTCTTTTCGCATTCTTTCTCTATTCAACATCACAAGCACACTTTGTCATAGGAGGGATTATAATGAACAGATGGCAGTTATAGTCAGTGTAACCATCAACACCAGAGTTGCCAGTTAAACACAAAATGTGCTAGCACATGAAAGTATATCAGAGACTTAGGTAACCTATGCTGAAGTGTGGCTTAAAATCAAGGAAGGCTTACCTGAATATTTTAACACCATTTTAGATGGCTTACCATCAAGAGCGGCTAACAATTGAATATATATGATACAGTAATCTACAAATAGAAGCAACATTTGTATGCAAATATCTGGGTTTATGCGATTAAACATTATGCAATTAACCGGACTACTTTCTTCACATGAATGGCTTTGATTTGGTATTCCAGAATCCTACGCAACAAAGCAGTTTAACTGACAAAGCAGTTTTGCAACAAAGCAGTTTAAGTCTTTGTAATGTGCAATCACTTGTTGCACAATAACTTATTTGTACTTGGCTTTCTCAACAAAATCTCAACATTTCCTTGGACAAGAAAGTTCATAACAATTGCCTCTACCAATGATCGTGTTTGCGAGTAATTGGTAGTTCCAAATTAGCGTAGCAATTGAAGTAAACAATCGGAAACAGTAAATGTCATCAGCTGCAGTAAGCCAAGTGTATGCCAGAAGGTGTACAACAATGCATAGTGCTTCACATGTCCGGAGTAAGATTCGATATTCTGGATTTGAAATAAAGATTACAAAATATTCCAGAACCTCTAAATGTTCCATAATGCACAACCCTAGTCTTAACCAAAGGAAAGAAGACTACCTCAGCAGCTTAAAGTGATTCAAAGAAAAAGCGATCTGTTCAAATTTCCTCTTGGACATGACAAATGACATGATTTTGCAATGGCATTTATATAAATGGGAAGAAAGACTACACCTACAAAGTGTGACAAGAAAGAAGACCTACAGATTGGGGCTACCGCTACATTCTTCCCCCACCTGCTAACTCTAACACAACAAGAAAAATTAAATCCGAAGGCAATGATTACCTACAAAAGACCTGTTACAATTGGACAAAAGTTAATAAACAAGGACCTTGCTCTAAATAGGACAGAAAAGCAAATCAAAGGTGGTTTGAGGCCTTGTAAGCGCTGTGCACTTTGTGGTTACTATGGAAAAAATAACAATCCCATGGCACCAAATGTTTCACAATTTATGACAAAAAATAAAACTTTCCCACTGAACCAAAACTTGACATGCACCAACTACGGGATTTATGTAGTCAACTTGCGCGATATGTCATGAACAGTATGTGGGTGAAACTAGCAATAAATTTTCCATGAGATCATCATTGCACTATAGCAATTAGAACAAACAAGAATGTAAAACTTGTAACGACCAGATGGCCTTGTCGTGACACTGTTCAAAGTGCCTTGGCACAATAAACAACCCCCCCTCTACACAAAGTATACACCATTCTTTTTGTTAATAAATTAAGTTTCACTACCTGAATATTCGAGAAAATAAATGGTATCACCAAGTTGACATCCAAATTAACATTCAGAACATGATCCTGCCCCATGTCAAGTAATTCTTTGACAATGTTCAACCTTCCCCACCACCTAGTGTACTACCTTCATTCCCATCACAGCATTACATGGTGCACGTATCACAGCATTCAAATGTGCACTCAAGAGATTTGTTGATATCATATTGAATGCAAGATCACTCAAGCATTCTTCCTACATTCTAAGTCATTACAGAGAATTGTTTTGGTAGGTCGGAGCTAAGTTTTTTAATGTTGGTGTCAACGAGCTAGTTTCGAAGTTCTTATAAAATCATTTATTTCAGTAAACACTTTTTATAATTTTATTGGCCCCAGTTTGCGTTCTTGAGGTCAGTCAGCTTAGTGAAGGTGTTCTGATTTCTGAGTTGGCATTCTGATTTTTTCATTTTAGTCTGAGTTTTTTTGCTTTCTCTGCTCTCGATTTAGCCTTTCAACATTGCGCTCATAAGCTATACTCGCAAATTTCAGGACCGAGGATGTAACGTGAAATCAATTTCCTATTAAAATAGTGTCATTATGTGAAATCAATTTCCTATCAAAAGTTTGCTGTTTGTGATTCTTTGCTTACCCCCATTGTGGAGAGTACATACTTGACTATTCATGCTTGTTGTTCTAATAAACTGCAGCACTATGGGTAGTGATCTTAACTTTCCTAAAACATTTAGTTCTGACTTGACCTTGATTTTTACACACAAGTTTCACTGCATTGTGTTGAGTCCCACCATTGCTGCAAAGTTTACCTTCACTTTTATTGCCAGGTGCTTACTGTTTTGGCAGTCTTATAAAAACTTGTTGGATTTTAATTTTTCGTACAAACCAGAATGAACTTAATACATAGCTTTAAAATTCAAATGTATACATAGAGTTAAACATCACTGTCAAGCTAAAAATTCATCATACAGAGAACATCAAGAAGCTTGTAACATCATTAACAAAAACACCTATTCATCTGGCCGTTTTCACATCGATTTAGGATAACAAAGTGTGTAAGCCAATTAACTGAATGAACTAAAACAAACAATAGCATTGCATAAATATGTGCACTTTCGCAATGTACTATTTGACCTGAAACCTATCTTAATAGTATATATTAGGTAAGTACACTAAACAAGTTTGTGCAGGTTTTCAGTGCAATTCAACAGCTTAGGTTTACAATAGGTCTATTACTAGCAGTCTTGTGAAACAGGATTGCACTACCTACCTCATATGTTTCACAATATTAACTGCTTTTAGACCTTGCACAAGGTTACCTTTCATCCAAACTTTGCAAATGTCCATTTCATTGCTAATAGGATTGCCTTATTATGTTAGCATAGAAAATAGAAGAACACTGCACATGTTTGAATTTGTAAAACACAGCACAATAAGGAGCATTCATATCTTTTTATGACCTTACCATATTTACTCTTGAGGGCATCAACGAGTCGAGCAATGACTCCACCAACATGAAGTTCTGTAGTCACTAGAACTGGAATATCAACTTCTTTTATAATGTCTCCTTTGTCATCTTTTATATTTAAGTCTGTTACTTTTATTTTTAGCTCCCATGATCCATCTGCATATCTCCCATCAGCCATACGTACTCCACTGAGAGCAGACATCTTTTAACTTATTCTCCACTCAAAGTACTTAAAACCAAATCAGTCAGATACTTTTTTCAAGCATGAAGTCACACCAAGCAACAGTATCACTGTCATGTATTAAACACACATACAAAAAAACATGCATATAGTACAACAACCTGTAACAAAATGTTTGGGATGTTCTGTTCATAAGAATGTGTTAGGTTTCCACACCATTTCTCAGAACAATGCATACTTTATGCCAGGAATTCCCAACCTTTCCATGACCCTGTACCCCTTCAGCGTTTGCACAGATAAGCAGGTGCCCCTAAAATTATAGATATATTGAACAATAAGCAGCATGTAATGATATTCAAAAATAACATTCACTGATATATGTATAAATATTTGAAAATAATATAAAGTATATTTTTATGCCTTTGCCTTATATTGCAAACTTTCAATGTACCTTGTTGCAACCTCTCCATTGGCATTGTGTTGATTGTGTGATTCACCACGAACGAGATGTGCACGAAGAACAACCCCACATCTATGTGGCGCGGACAAGTAATAATAGAATGATTGCGGCGCATGATCTCTATTGCTACTTGCTGCCACAGTGCGAAGCTTTGCGCACATGCCACTTGGGCTTTCCAATCGCAACAAAATGGTGCTATGACCAGGATGTGAAGGTCGTGCCAGGTTCAGCCTTCACACATAGAACATGTGATCAGTGTGGTTTGTTGTAAAAAGGAGAGGATGTTGTTGCAACATCTTCGTTGGCATTGCATTGATTGTGTGATTCACCACAAACGGGATATGGGCGAAGAACAACACCACATATATGTGGCGCGAACAAGCAATAATAGAGTTATTGCGGCGCATGATCTGTATTGTTGCTTGCTGCCACAGTGCGAAGCTTTGCACACATGCCACTCGGGATTTCCAATCGTAACAACCCATTCAGGATGGCATATATGTACCTCTAGGGGTACATGCACCCTAGATTGGGAACCTCTCCTTTACGCAATAATGCACAACCATAAACCAAGAACACAGAATTCATCAGTTTTGAAAAGGGAAGCACTTTACTAGCCAAAGTACACCAGAGCTGCTTTGTAACAATACAGGCAAGAGCATACAATCACAACAAGAATGAAAGCTTCTTCAGATGGTAATCTTATTCAAATTGAATAAGATTTCAGGACTGAGAACGTTATGTGAAATTGATTTGCTATAAAACAACATGGTGGTTGATTAAGTTGTGTGTCACCTTTGTGGAGACTAGTTGCTTGAAAACAGTCTTTGGCATGAAGGAAGATATGTTATCTTATCAACTTCATGCACTGAAGGTCAACTTTGTGTTGTGCTTCCAGTCTTGTTTCCAATTTCCTTTTCAAGGCCATGAGAGATGCAACAATTTGCAGATTATAGGGTTTTAAAAATAGGTTGTGGCATAGTTTCAAAGGCAACATCAGTGTACTTCTGAGAAGTTTTTATATGAAAATTTGAGTTTATTTAACTTTCTTAGATGGTTGTTGCAGATATCTTCACTAACACTAAACCAGTGGTTACCAAAGTGGGTGGTACCGCTCTCTTGGAGGTGGTGAGAAACTCTAGGGGGACGGTGAAGCAGAAATGTGCGGTTGGGGGGCGATGGTAGACCCAGTTAATAATTACATTTCTGTTGTCTTACTAACTTTGAGTGACCAAATGTCATAAAAAACAGTATGATCAACAAACATGTATACATGTAATTTGTAAACAAAACCTTAGCGTTTTGGAAACAAAACAGAGGTGAAATGCTAGGAGATAAATTGATGAACTACAGTTTCCATCACTAAACGTAAGCTGCACAGCAAAACTGTCCTCCTCTATAATGAAATGATTATGATTGGAATTTTCATCAGCTGTACTTCTTGGCACAGGTAAACTGCTACTTAATAATGCCCATTTTGTTACAATGTCTATCACCGGTCATGTGTGAGATTGCATGCTTGCACTTAGAATCAGTCTGTTATCAAAAGCGTGAGCTAAATTTGGATGGAGTGGTGTGAGCTAAATGATCACAAATATAATAATAACCTTGTACGAGTTCAATTGGAAAGTAGAAAGGCCATTTATATGTTTTATAGATAGTGGTAGGTGCCAACAAGAATGAGTTACCTAAAGGGAATCGAAAAGATTCTGGAAAACAGAAGTGTGTTTCAGAACGCACTTCAGCTTGAACAGTGCCAAGGCAATCCAGCAAGAGAGAGAGATGGTAGAGCCAGTGGACAACTGCACTTTGAGAGCCGGCGTAAGACATATTCGTACTTTGATTTTGGCCTAAAAAACAGCAGTTTTCGGTTGCCTTTAGGTAACTTATTCGTACTTTGATTTTGGCCTAAAAAACAGCAATTTTCGGTTGCCTACCAACACCATAGCTCCTCTGTCGATTGTGCCATAACAGGGGTTCCCAACATGGGATACATGCACCCCCAGGGGTACATTTGCCTATCCGAAGGGGGACATCGAAGGTTATCAATAGAAGAGCAAAATATATTTGCATATAATTTATTTCCAAATATTTACACATATATCAGTGAATTTTCTTTTCAAAAATCATTATATGTTTATGGTTAAATATATCTATGAATAATCATGATAAAATGTATTGTCATAGGAAATCTTAGGGGTACATGTGCATCTGTCTAAATGCTGAAGGGGTACATACTTATCTGTTAAAATGCTGAAGGGGTACGTGCTCATCTGTCGAAATGCTGAAGGAGTACATGGTAAGAGAAAGGTTGGGAACCCCTGTGCTAGAGAGCTGTTCAAGGGCTCAAACAGATCAGTCAGTCGTCTAGCCTGCACTTGAAAAAATATATTTTGGTTGGGGGTTGCGGATTTTTTGTGAGTGACATCATAAGTGAAGTGGTTTGGGGATCATTTTGGCTCATGTTACCTGGCTTAGGGCCCAACCGCTAGGCCAAAGTATTTCCCTAAAGTTTTCATTGGAAACTAGGCTTGAGTCCGAGTCTTTTGAGCCTTTGATCAACTTTCTAGCGTTTCTGGTTCAAACGTTATGATCTGAAATAAAGAAATTAATTAATTATATCTAATTAGCTAATTAGTCAAATATTTTTATTACTTTAGATCATAACTTTTGAACCCAAAACCCCAGCAAGTCATTCAAAGTATCAAAAGACTCCGATTGTGGTCTAGTTTCCAATAAAAACTTCAGCGAAATACTACCATTTAACAATTGACACCCAGGGCCAGGTAAAGTGGGTCAAGGTGGCCTGAAAGTTCTCCACTTGTGATGTCACTCACAAGAAATCTGTCACCCAACCAAAAAAAATTTTTTAGTGCAGACTAGAAGACTTGCCACGTCTTTTAAGCTTTTGACCGGGTCTGTAGCACTTATCGGACCAGAGAAATTCCCACGCAAAGCCACGTGCAATCCGGTTGTTTTGGCGCGAGAAATCCTAATTTCGGCCAGACGCCAAAATGTTAAGTATAATTTACATGCATAAAATGGTAAAAACCTATAATATATGTGTTATTATGAATCTAAATAAAGAATATGTTCTAAAACCAATATTTCTACAGTCAACAGCCTACATATTTGCTGGAATATTGATGTATGTTTTACTTTATGCTAGGCCCATAGCCATGGGGGTATTCAGGGGCACCATTCCTATGTTTTTTATGCCCAGAAAGGTTCGTTTTAAACATGTACAATAATGAAAACAAAAATCTTGCCCCCTAACAGTTTATTTTGCCCTCCAAACCTCAAAACCTGGCTACAGGTCTTCTTTATGCTAGCCTACACTTTTAAACATGTGGCATTCTGATAGTCCTGAGTCTGCAAATGTTAGTGATTTCAGTCTACATATCATTTATGGAGTTAGTTGACATAGAATCCTTTGACCTCACAGTTGCTCATGATTGAGACAACGTACTGTACATGGCTTTTACAACTTGTGTTGTCATAGCAAGTGAGACCATTTAGAATACAATTTAAATGTGTCATACAAATCACAGAAAGCTTCAAAACTGCGCATGATTTTTTGCTTGATTTTTTTGAATTTATTAACTGATTTAAATCAATCAACCCTGACCAGAAATGGCTGAACTTTCATTAAAACTCTTTTGCGCTTATGCAATATTGGTTAATCCAAATAAGTTCATAACACTAGCATTGGTGTACGAAATGAAATATTTACTTAAATGCCAATACTGAAACTGCCAGTTTAGAAATTTCATTCACACGAATGGCATACATGCATAACATGTTAAAAACCTATAGAATATATCTGTTTCATGAATCAAAAATAAGTTCTATAACTATGTTTACAGTCAACTGCCTTCATAGTTGATGGAATTTAATGCAATTTTCACTTTATGCCAGTCTACACTTTCAAATTTATGGCATTCTAACAGTTATGACACCTGAATCTGCAATGGTTAATAATTTAGTCCACATGTCATTTTTGCAGTTAAATGACATCGAACCTGTAACCTCACAGTTGGTATGCTTGATAAAGCTTCAAGCGTCTTTGACTTGTGTCATCATAAGAACTCACGGCCTTCTACCCTAATACTGTATAGGCTATGTGAAAACCTTTCAGAATGCTAATTAAATGTGTCATAGACATCATTAAAAGCTCTAAAATGATATGATTTTTTTATTTTTATTGCTTGATTTAAACCATGGTTTTTATTGCTTTATTTAAATCATGTTTTAAATCAATCAAACCTGGTTAAAAAGTTATGACCTAAAAACAACAGAATTAGTCATTAATCCACTAATTAGATAATTATTTTAGTTTTTAGGCCATTACTTTTGAACCAGAAATGCTAGAAAATTTATTAAGGTTTTAAATGACTCGAATTCTAGCCTAGTTTCTAATGAAAACTTGTGTGAAATATTTCCATCTAGCGGTAGAGCCTTAGACCAGGTAACATGAGCCAAAAACCTATCCCACTTATGATATCACTCACAAAAAATCCAGAAATTTTTATTTTCATTTTAGACTTGAAGACTTGCCGAGTCTTTTAAGTGTTTGAACAGCTCTCTGGCAGAATCTGCTAAGGAGTTATGCGGCTGGTAAGACAACCAAAATATGCTTGATTTTAGCCCAATTTCCCAGTATGATATATTCATATGCCAGCATCAAATGTGTAATGGTTAGGTAGTGTCTAAACAACCATATCCAATTCTTGTTTTAGAAATACTAAAAACTGTATCAAGTAAACTTTCCGACCTTTGCAAAATATCTGACCTATTCTTGTATATCAGTTTCTTCTCAGAGTAAAGGGACAAACTGGCAATTTGTTCGTTTCTAAACTCTAAGACCTAACTAACTTAAACCCTAAGCCAGTGTTTCCCAACCACCTTTGGCTTGTGGCGCCCTACACAAGACAAATACAATTACTGGCACCCAATGGCAAACCCATAGAAATTTGCTTCAAAGGTTTGATGACATTTTGAAAATAGTATTTTTAATGATATATTGAAGAATGCATTCGCTCGGAGCACCCCTAAGTATCGCAAACAGCACCCTAGTTGGGAACCACTGACCTGAAACTTAAACTCTAACTCTAAACCCCGAAACTAAACCTTAATTATCAGTTTTCAGCATATTTGAGCTGGACACCATCTTTCGTAAGCATACTTAATATTCAAAACTATTTAACAAACTACGCGAAAATGATTTCCAAAATTAGATACACAAAGCATCAAGACCCAATCTGACAACCATTCACACATTAGCAATAAAGCTTTGCCACTTGACCAGGTTCACTGTCATAAGGAACTCATCCTTATATGAGGCACAATTACCTTGCAACAGAGCATTGCACCATGATTAGCTGCAATTCACGCTAATGTTGCACATGCATACATTTTTAGTCCTGCATGTGGTTATGTAAGAACCACAAAAATGCTCAATTCAGCAAACATAACACAAGCATGGTGCCACAAACAAATTAGATAAAATTGTGCCTTAAAACATCAACATGCAAGGCAATTAGGCTCTAGGCCAGCGGTGATGAACCTATTTGCTATCACGGGCCACTTCGTCAGTTACCGCTGAGTAAGCGGGCTGCAAAACTTTTTAGTCATACTATGAAACCTGTTAAAAATGAAAAAAAATGTTCATCAATAGAAACAAACAACAAACGAAAGTAATAACTGCTGGTCTCGCCTGAATCCTTTGCGGGCCACACGAAATTCTTTTGTGGGCCGCACGTTCATCACCCCTACTCTAGGCAAATGGCAGCAGATACCAATTTGTTTCCCCAACAAAATCAGTTTCTACTCCTGTTGCTCTAGGTCAAGAGTGGGCAATTAATTTGGCTCCCAGGCCACTTTGAGAAGGTCGTATTTAGCAAAGGGCCATACCTTCTATTATAATGCAGTGTCTCTTCACCTTTTCGGTTTGTGACCCCTTTGGTGCTTCTACACACCCTGTGAACACTTCCTAGTCTTTTTTCAATACATACAATATTATAACCATTGCGATTACAACAAAATGCTGTTCTAGAAAAATACAACAAACTACCACAAAAATGCATTTCATAACATTTAATCTCAAACAGCAATTGAATTTCACAAACATGTTCAATGAGACGAAATTCATGGTTGAGTGCTTAACAGTGCTAATCTTTTATCATGCTCGACCATCCTTTGATTTCGTGCCTCCATTTTGACGTGAACTAGAGCTGAAAAAAACACTCTTGCAGAGAAATATTATGGCAATGAAAGCAATAATTAGAAAGCCAGTTCAGACCGATGTGGATGTGATTCATGTACAGCTCACAAGAACCAAGAAAATGACATTTCATGCCAAGTATCATGTGCTGATAAATCATTCCCAAGATTGCAAAATTGGTTCTGTACTTTGTCAAGAATATTAGCTACAGCCAAAGAGGTAGAGAACAAATTTTGTAAAAATGCATCTTCTTCATTCTTGAGATCAGAGAAATATCATTGGAACTCAATTTCAAAAGATTGAAGGTGGTCTATTATAGATATCTTCAAATTCTTAGCAAGCTCCTTAGTTTTTTCAACAATACTTGACAATTTCTCAAATATAACAACGTTCCTTGCATTACTTATGATGTCAGTTTTGCAACTTTGAAAATGCTTGCAGATTCATCGTGAAGCTGGATGATGTTTACAACCTTTAGCTTTAAAACTTTCAAAACTTTTAGCCAAATAAGCAAGTCTTTTTCAACCAAATCTTGTCATTAATGTATGGCAACAACCTGTTTGTTTTCAGTTTTGGAAATAACTTTATTTCATCCTTCACCACAAAAACACAGAGTAGAATATTTCCTTTCGATAGCCAGCGTACAGACGTGTGGAATAGAAAAACATGTGTGTCGAAATCATGTCATTGCAGAATTCTTTAAACAGGCAAGTGTTAAGACTTCCAGATTTGATGTAACTGGTAATTTTTATCGTGGAATCTAGCACATTTTACCAAGGAACAACATTCATATTTCCACTGCAACTTTGCAGAATCAAAAGAATTGTACTTCTCCCACACATCTGCACTTGTCGTAGTTTGCAGTTCCATACAAAACAGGAACTCCTCTTTTAATGTCTCCTGAATTAATATATCTCGACAAAAACAAGCAACTGAGCACATGAATGAAGTAACATCTGTTGTCTCAACCACAAAACACATTGGAGTTGGAGATGTTTGCATTTCAATTATCGCCTGATCTTCCACATTTTCCAGCATATCTGAAATGCGCCACTGAATAGTACCGCTGTAAAGAGATATTCGTCTCATGTTTGCCTTACTACCTTCTACAACAATTAGTTTCACTGTTTCCAACAAACAGGTTTCACAAGCGTTTGTTACCATTGTCACATTGTGTGATTTTTTTCTTGGCAATTTCAAGTGCGACTTCATATGATGTTTGTCTTCTTGGTGGAAACATTCCGGCATGATAAGTCTCTGACATTTCAAACTCGGTTCATGGCATTGGAAGAATTCTATAACAATTTGTTGTGTGATATGGATGCTTTGACTAATGCCATATCAATCACAAAGGCTTCATATGCTTAGCACAGACAGGCTTCACACCACTGCAATCCGCTTTTTCCTGAATGTTGACTGCAACATCACATCAATACAGTAAACTGTTGGTAGACTATCAGTATATAAGTCAATAACTGGTTTAGAACTACAATAATTATTTAAGGCTTTGGCTCTAATTGCTGTATGAACTTCAAAGGTTTCATAAACCTTGTATCAGCACAGGCCACAGAGAACAACGTTGCACAAAACACACTATGGCTTCACTGCGTTTTTTCCAAATACGGATGTAAAACTAAATTTTAAATAGCCTACTCTTCAAAATACTTGCACTTCTGGTTCATGGCAACAGTAGAAATGTAAGTATCATAATACTATTGGAGATGGAATATGTTTCTATCTCACTGCTGGCTGTAATTTTACAATAATAAGTTGCTGGTATCAAAGACTACAACTGTTTTAGAACAAGAACAACTAAATACATCAATTGACACAAGCAATATACCGCTTGTGGTTTACTTCACCTCAGATTTCGACAAAAGACGTGTAGGATTGTGGATGATAAAAGTAACAGGTTGGACTAATGTACAATGCCAACGGTGGTCTAACAATGAAAAGACATTGATATGATCATTAGACATTAGTTCTAACTTTGGAGGCAAACATTGCCAATCATATTTTTCAACATATTGTGATATTTGAGTTAGTTCCTCCGATGCTATAAATTGTACCCCCTGGAAAGTAGTGAAGTAAATTATGATATATGCAAAAAACTAGCAGCTCTGAAAAGCAAATTCATTGTCATAACCACATTTCATTTTGAACTTAAGTGTTTAAAACAAACAAAAGTTAAACATAACATTGCATTGAAATCTTTGCACACCCTAAAAAACTTCATGACCTCAGATTCATATTGAGAAATGCTGCTCTACTGTAGTAGAAATAAGAAGACTAGGTTCAAGTTATTAGCCTGGAAACTAGCTTAGCATTTATTGTGACAAGTTCAAGAAAATTTCAGACTTATTGATTTTTCTTTAATGCTTTCTTTTCTACGGGCAACTGAAAAACCTGTGGCGGGCCAATTACCCATGGGCTGCTGTAATTGCCCATCCCTGCTCTAGGTAGTAGGTTAATTTCTGTAGGCTTTCACGGAATTTTAATTTAATTTTAGTTATTTGTTTATGAGCAGACACGAAGTACATAGTATGAACACACACACTCTGCAGAACGCAGGTTGATAAAAACAGACAATACAGAACGTAGTACAAGGCATTGAAGCCGGCAGAATTACAGGGTTACGGACACTTATTGCAAAAGGTACTTGTACCTAGGTCAACTCAGCCGCCAGTTGCTCCAGCCGCCAGTCGGCTCCAATACGGACGTCGGCGAAACGCAAACGCGTTACGAGAGCGTGGCCACATTGAACTGATTGAACCAATATTAGCGATCATTTCCGGGGAAAAATAATTAATATTTCAGCCGAAATGGGTAATTTACATGT
>Ga0210059_1001096_pt1 | contig 39358 bp, 19 predicted proteins | sample Ectturendosymbi2_FD_188042 | JGI IMG/M metagenome (GOLD analysis project Ga0210059, IMG submission 188042) | Ecteinascidia turbinata endosymbiont from Florida, USA - Sample 2 (SPAdes) (version 2) | ecosystem: Host-associated > Tunicates > Ascidians > Unclassified | place: Key West, Florida... | reverse complement strand
CACAGGCCGCAGAGGAGGCCATACCCCTATTGTACAGGCAGGAGCGGAAATGTCCGACACCGGTGAGGAGGCGGTTAAGCCGGACCCAGGCTCTTCTTGGGAGGGTCATTCCGGGTGTGTGTGTACCGGTGTCTGGAACTGAAGTGCGGAGTCTTGTGGGGTTGTCCGCCTACTCCGTGTTCCATTGATGATACGCCCACTGCACCACACGTATGTTGTTGTCAGAAAAACTGATCAGTTGTTGTGCGGCGGGTACAAATGGGTGTCTCGATTTGAGGCGCCGTGCAGCTGCACCCGATGGACGGGTGAGCGCTGAATGGAGCAGGTGTCCAGGCTCCATGGCACAGAGATAGTGTGCGTCCTAGAGATAGTGTGGCTACTCTGCAACGAAGCTCAGCATGTTGGATGCCCGCGGGGATTGGAAGGTTGTCCGCTGGTGTGGACGCAGGCATCCAGTCACAATTTGCAAGGCGTCGTTGATGGTGGGGTCAATAAGGCGGGCATGAGCACTGTGGCACGAAACAGGAGTGCAGTACTCTGCAGTCGAATGGACCAGGGCTAGGGTGCCTGTTTGCAAAGTTGTTGCTCAAGCCGTCTCAGGAGTGCGACGCGTGATGTTAGCTTCTTGCCAAGTGACTCAAGGTGTCGGCGGTACGTGAGCGACCTGTCCAACGTTACTCAGAGGTATTTTGGGCTCGGAGCAGTAGGGCAGGGTTTCGTTGTGTAAGCTAGGGCAGGGTTTCGTTGTGTAAGTGTAAGCTAAAACGACGCAACGTTAAAACAGTGGCGTTAACCATAGGACCTGAAAATGTAGGTGAAAATCACGACATAAGTTTCGAAGCACCTTTCGCACTCAAACTGGCTGGCCAAATTGATGTAATTTTTCCGGTGCTTTTTGTTTGTAATCTTTGGTTTCTGCTTATTGTTCGGGTGAATGTTATTTCTTGCCGAGTCACTCTCTAGCCTGTGGAAATGTCTTTTCTTAGCAAGAATATACCACAGTGTTTGTATCATGAACTCTCTTATCACAGCTAACTGTATGTGGAGTGAGCGCCGTATTTATTCGATTGTAAACCGTGGCTTATAAAGATTTTTTCATCATTTCATGTGGCTTACAATCAAGGGCGGCTTACATTTTTTAGTTTTTGGTTAATGAAGGGTATAGATGACGCTCAGTCTCTACTTGGCTACATTTTGTCGACCAAATTTTTCTTTCGCATTCGATTCTCTTAATCATTACGTGCACATCCGTCACAGGAGGGATTATGATAAACAGAAGGTAGCTGTAGTGGTGTAAGCCATCATTAATGCGAGAAATGCACGAACACGGGAACTCGCGAATGCATCTCAGTGGCTTAGGTAACCTTAGTCCCATCGCCGCTGGGTGGCTTTGGTGGGCTTAGCCCTCGCAAACAAAGCTCCAAGGCCCTCAAATTGAAATATGAAAAAATACTGTAAATCAATGGAATTTTTGTCAAATTTGAATGTCAAACCCCCCTGCACAAACATAAACGTAAAGCCCCCCTACTGACGAATTTCTGGTTACGGTTCTGGGTAACCTATGTTCAAGTGCAGTTTACAGTCAAGCGCAGCTTACATTAGTTGACACCATTTCGTGCAGCTTACAACCAAGGACGCTAACAATCGAGTTAATACGGCACCAATAACAAGAAACAATGAGCAGTATGACGTACAAAGGCAAAAAACGCAAAGCTGGCCAACTCGTTATAAGAATGGTGACAGCGTGTCACAGAAAATACGTCGAAGTGTAAAATGAAAAAACGTTGCAAAATGATGAAGCGCAATAACACAACAAAACAGGGCAAAGCCTACACTGGAATGTATAAGAAACCAGTTAAATAGCGTAAAGGTATATGGTAAAAAAATGCAAAGATAAAACCTAAATGATGTGTTCTACTATATTGCTGTGCTTTCTTACGTCCAAATACGATATTAATGGAAGCAGGCTAAACTATATTACCGTGTCCGGAAACAAATTTAAGTATATTAATATGAAAATCATCTACAAGGACGTGTGTTGCTCTGATAGTGTTGCTCTCAAAACACCTCTAGAAATAAGATTGGGAATCTGTATTTATAAAAGGTCATTTCTGCATCGACCCGATGACTATGTTGGTTTCACACCAAGCTGCCTCCCCACATTTTACAACAAAATTGCGTCCATGATTGCTGATAATCTGCTTTGTTTGTTGTGCTGAGTGGCATATGTGTGTGTTGTGTAAGCTAATAGTCTATTTCATGGGTGGCCAACTTGTCTTCGACTGGTATCGACTAGACAATATCTTGATAAGTCGTGATCGACCAGTTGGTAATAAGTCACAAATGCAACATGCCAAAGTTGAGTATCACATGTGCAAATACAGTGTACTATCGCCTTTGATGCACAGATTGCCACGCAATAATAGAAAAACATATTCCAATACCTTTGCAGCATCTGCCGAGCTAGCCTATGGTCAGCCATTGCAAGAGGCACCAAAGAATGCACATGACCAACCAATTGATGGAAAATTTTTATGTACTTTCTGGAATATTGATTGAAAATGTTCTTTTTGGGTATCTTGTCAATTCAACGCAAAATCAGGCGCGATCGACAAAGTGACACTCGACGATCGACCAGTCGATGCGATCGACCTGTTGGCAACCCCTGGTCTATTTCAGCGTTTGAGCTACATTTCTTTAGGTTGAAATTTCGAACATTCTACCTCAAGTTTTATGCAGTCCACCTTTGCTAAAAGACAGTTTGAATTTGTAGTTTTTTTAAGCTACATACTTTTACTGTATTTTAAACTGTGATCTACTCCCAGAGTTACAAAATCTATTTTCTTTATTTCACCAACTGATTGAATGCTGGAGCTCTTTTGCCATTAGCTGAAACAGATTGGTTGAATTGGTCACATGACAAGGACTGTAGCCTTGGACTAGCGGATCGACTTTGCCATATAACCTAAAACCCTAACCCAAATGGTAAACCTGTGTCTGGTTTTCAAAATTTATTAAAAAAGTACTGTAGCTTCCATCAAAAGTTTTACCATAAAAAGTGTCGTCTCTATCAGCCTTGCCGAAACAACAATGCTGAGAGCCCAAATGACGACCACTCCCACAGCATGAAATCATACTCGACCAGGTTCACTGCACCCACTGCTCGAGTCACGAACAGTGTTATAAGTGGACAAAGCCGTATACACTACAGTTCAAATGGAAAAATAACCACAGCAGAGCTATAGGCTACCTCTGGCGGCAAAATACAAACTATTTTTCTGTTTTTCCGATTGAAAGCGCACAACTTGTGATGATATTTTTATGGATTGGGTCACAAAATGACAGGGTGTTTTTGTTTGGAATTGACTGTAGGTCCGCTGGCAATGGCAAGGTTAGAATAAAACACTGAGTTTGTCACATTAGCAGCACTGTCATGGTAATAATGTAGACGTGTCTTACTGTGTAAGTGGTTTTCGCGTTGACTCTGGCCATGGTCGGGCACCTTTCGTTTTGGCAATAGCGGTTGCACTTTTCAAGGTGCCGGTTTTCATTTACTTTTTTCGAAAGTTTCCAAACTTTTGTGGTCAGATTTGCAGTTTAGGCGTAAGTGTTAGGTTTAGGGGTTAGGTTTAGGTTCAGGGGTCAGTTTAGGTTTAGGACTTAGGTTTGGGGTTTAGGTTTAAGGGTTAGCTTTGGCTTTGCTTCGTTTCTACCAAGCGTTGTGCAGTCTACTGCACACTTGTAATGGATTAGGTTCATGTTACAGGTAACGGATGAATAAGTTTTCAAAAATGAAGGTCCACTGGTGGACCTATAACCATTGCCTTTTTGTCACGTATTTATCCAATGTCGCATTCGGATACAGATGTATATCGGATACTAAATTTCAGACATTTTCGGCTAAGGATTGGATATGGATATGCAAAAAGTTTTCGGATATGGATCAGGAGTTAAAAAATCAATATCCGCTCACCTCTATAGGAGAGGCCAGACTCTGCTCACATTTTGACGCCATCCTGAACAAAGTTGGATGTTTGCCCTGATAGTTGCAGGTTTAAAAATAACCTATGGCATGTATTTTTTTTCAGCTCTATCCTACGTTGAATTTTAAAGGATTTTTAAGTTATGCGTAATGCTCATCATGTTAATTTTAGGAGTTGCACGCACGTTGAGGTTAATGGCTTAGTTTGGCACAGTCATACTACAGAGCTTTGTCCGAGTGCATGGTTAAAGTACGATTCAATATTTGTAAATAGGAGTTCAGCTCCTGAATCCTGACTTTGGAGATTTGTAATGAGTCTATTGTGAAAATCGAAAGTTAAAGCTCAATTCCAACAATTCTCAGATAACTGGTCATTGAAGCTTGAACTATTTAACTAGTGTTTCAACAGTTAACACTATAACTTAAAATACAGTAGAACCTACACTATAGTGTTAAAGATGTAAATTTGATAAGCAATGTATAGTTTGTGTCATGAGGCAAAAACTATTGTGAAGTTATTTTGTCAGTAGCTGTACACAAGTGTTTGAAGTGATCACATGACAAGTTCAAAACACATTACAAGTTTGTAACGCATGACCTATATTATGTATATACAGTAGTGTTGAACAAATTGGAGATTTTTGCAATCCTAATCCAGTCCAAATTTTTTAATGAGTAATCCGGTCCGATCCTAATCCGGTGGACCTGTCCAAATATTTGATCCAATCCGGTTTATACAAAAAAAAAACTCTGATTAAGCTTTTTACTGCAGTGATCAATGCAGTTTGGATATCCATATCTGATCCGGTTGAGTTTTTTTCGAAATCCAGTCCGATCCGGTCCGGTTCTAAATTGCAGAATCGGGTTGGATCGTGATCCGGAACCGGATCATGTTCAACACTGATATACAGTAGCTGACCACAATGCCTTGTTCAAGTGCAGGCAAGCTTTTATTGGCTTTTTGTCTGTGTTGCGTAACGTATAGGCTAAGCCATTACTCTAAACCTCAACATTTTGTCTTTCTAAATTGTGCTTTTCACGTGACCACTTCAACCATTTGTGTTCAATTACAGGCAAAATAGCCACACCATGTATTTTACCTCATGAGGCAAAATAGACACTATCTTTTTGATATGGGTAACTTGGAAGTTTTCGGAGTGTAAACTGGAGTCGGAGTTGATTTTTCAAAATTTTTCGGAGTCGGAGAAGTGGTCTTAAAGCGTGGAGCAGGAGCGGAGTTGGAGTCTGAAAAATGTGATTTCGCTCATCTCTGCCAAATACCAAAAATCTCACCCGTTGCTCTCATTGTTGTCTCACTTGACAATCGCCTTGTTTTGCATGCGAGCTGCAACTGCCAACCTTTTGTCTTCATTGTAGTTTGATGCATCGCCAGGTCAACCAATCGCAACGTCAAAAAACCCTTCCACAGTTGCATTAAAATGCTTTTGCAGTTTCGTACGCACCATAGTGTACAAATCTGCGACATTACATTAAGAGGCCAAAGCGAGGCAGTGTGCATGACAATGCATAGTTACCAAACTTACAATTTTCGTTTCCAACTTCTGCGCCAGCAAACTGAGTTGGCCTACGACATTGCAGCCGTCTGTTGCCATAGCCATGTGCAGGAAAACATGTTTTCCTCAAATCGTTTTACTTCAGTGCAAGGCAAAACCATATCTTGGCTTTCAGCATTTAGGGGTAGATGATAAAATGGATGCCGATTTTGCGCATTTGACCTAAGGTAAACTCGCGCGATGAAAACGCTGGAAACACTACTCGTTTATGCATCAAGGTACCAGTGGTGTACAAGATCCGGATGTTGGAGTCCAATCCGGCCGGATATTAAGATTTTTTTGAATTTGGATTGGATATCGTTTCCCTGTCAACCGGATCCGGATTATACAATGAAATAAAATGTGGCCATGCAAAGAATCTTCATTCGGAATAATAGTTGTATGAGGAAAAATTACGGTATTTGGAAATCATATTACCAAAAATATACTTGTCTAATTTCTATCAATAGACTGCAAACTTCCCTGCAACTCAGGATAATGACTTTCAGACTGGGGACGTATCAAGCAACATGTAGTTTGGAACTGACTTTGTGAAGATGAGCATGATTGATTCTATAGTTTTATTATGAAGCAGCCCGTCACTATTCAGATAAGACGTGTTTCATTTTTGAAATGTATTTATTAGAAGATCATACTAAAATGGCGGTGTTTATTAGGGCCAGGGATGTGGAAGCGGCTATTTCGTCAACCGCTTCCGCTTCCACACCTATCGCTTCCGCTTCCGATTCCACTGTTGCAACCTCTCCGGTGGTGTTGCGTTGATTGTGTGATTCACCACGAACGGGATGTGCGTGAAGAATAACGCCATAATATATGTAGCGTGAGCAAGCAATAGTAAGAGAGATTGCGATGTAGTAGCTCTGCCGATATTAACAAGTAAACGATTGAACTTGATTACTAGCATACGCGAAGAGAGATTGCGCCGCATGATCTCTATTGTTGCTTGCTGCCATGGTGCGAAGCTTTGCGCACATGCTGGGATTTCCGATCGCAACACCACCGCTTCCGCTTTCAACAGAGCCTGAAAATGGGTAAGGATATTTTTTCATTGAAAACTACGTCAAGTTGTAGAAAATTAGCATAGTTGCCTGATCAAATTAGACAAATACAGATATTAGTGAAGGCAGTGATATTTTCCCTAGTTTTGATCATGTTCATTGCCGTTCCCTGAATGGAGGTGTTAGATCGTTGAGGTGACTGAATATATCTGCATGGAAGCCTATGCCAGAGACATAATGAACTCATTTTCAAGGTGCTCTGCTATGCCACTACCTCCGTGTCTCAGAAACTGCTCGATTTCTTTGCGTAGTTCACGAACACGAAGAAGCACTCGAACACAGGATAGCAACGGCACTTTTGTGTAGTAAAGAAGAACATTGTGTTGAGCTTAAACTTCATTACAAAAAACTCTGAACAGACCGTGATTCAAGGTTTGGCCTCTGACAAAGTTTACTGCACTCACAACAATCGACAACACATCATTAAAATTTTCAGGGCTGTATGCCTAAAAATGTTGGTGCATCGTACCCCCTGTTTCGGTGTTTGGTACCCCCAAAGGGTACGTGTGCCCCCGGTTGAGAACCACTGCCTTTGCCTGACAAATATCAAACTAAATTGCATTGCGTACCGTTTAAAGTTTCTTCAAAGCGCTTTGATTGTCATACATTATTATGTCAATAAAATGTTAAAAGCTTTTTAGACTGAGTTGGCAAACGCATATGTACAGTAATATCTAAGTTAAGTTCGCACCCGTTTAAGTTCGCATCCCAGTTTGCACAAAGCTATGAAAAAATCTGGATTCAATTTTTTCAGCAATTTACTGGCATTTACAGCAAATGAAACGTGACAACAGGTCATAAAAATGTTAAACTCGAAACATTCTGTTGCTAAAGTTCACGATTTTGTATAATTGTTCAGCACGTTCATTTGCTTTCAAAATTGTTAGTGAAGGTGGAAGGAGCAGTTTGCTCGATGCATGTTATCAAAAAGAAATACCTTGCTATCCATGCTCTGTTAATCTGCGGACTGACACGCTAACTTTTTTGTGTGTGTGTCTTCAGATATTAGGGCAAATAATGTTTACACATAAATTCCCGCTTCGCACAGACTTTCCTACAACAGCCTCACTCCATACTGTCGTGCGATGTTTCATTAACTTGGATCAGTTGGATGATTTGACTCAAAACGACTCAATGAAACGCTTGGCTTTGCCTAGCATTGTTTGTGAAGTGAATAGCATAGTGTAAATGAATACTATATGCCTTGCTGAAAAGAACAGTTAGCTTCAGTCAAAGCATCAATCAGTCTCCAAACATTAGCCCTAATGATCCGCATCAGTTTGCTGAGGTAGTTAAAAGCACAACTGCTAAGTTCGCACCTACCACATAATTTCACACAAACAGCTCAGATGCAATTTGCGAACATAACCGGGAGATTGCTGTACTTTCAAACTGTTACCATTTTAGTACACAGCAGCCAGGTTTGAAAAGTCAGCCTCCGATAAAATCGGTAAGCCTTCTATGAAGAACGCCATGGATGCTAGTTATGCTTTATCTCGTTCTCTCGCGCTACTGATATTGCAGGTTCATTCAGACTTATAGTGCAACTTCACCGCCTAATTCACATTGCGAAATGGACAAAATTTTTTGCTAAGTTACTCTTCAAGTGAAATAACCTATGTGGAAGCAGAAGCGGTAGAATTTTCGTGCTTCCGCTTCCACTTCCACAGAAAAAGGACCGCTTCCACCACTTCCGCATCCCTGATTAGGGCATTACAAAACGCTTTTTTTCAGCGTTGAATGAAGTAGGCCTACACCAGCTTCTGTCTCAATGGCGTAGTTCACTAGTCTAACTCAAACTGGCTGAACTCACAACTAAGTATTGAGTAATAAACATGGTGAAAACGTATTGACATTTTGTACATATTGTTGTAGGTTGAAATTCACCTGAACTGAGAATGAAAACTTGTGAAGTGTTGGATTTAACAAAAAACGGCAAGGTTGTTTATTCTCTAAGCCTAGGAGTGTTGGAAGTTCAGTTTGGAAAGAGTAAGAGTCAAACAAAAAAGAGATTGAGCTGAACATTTATTATACTCTTTTAAGAAATGAATTTAATTGGGCATAAATTTATCGTGATGGTTCTGTGTCTTATAAACTGATTGTGGTAGGCAGTTGTAGCCATGGCATTCAAGACAAGGTATGTCGGCAGTGTCTATTTTGATTCATGAGGCATCAGCACTGCTGGAGCTATTTTACCTTTAGACAAACGCATTTGTTTGAAATGGTCACACGACAAATTCTAAACGCATGACCTCACTTGATAACGACATCTGTGACGGCTTAGCCAAATGGACGAGTGTTGTCATGGTTTCTGTGCTGGCAAGCTACGTTAGTGGCTTCTTGTTTGTTTGTATTAATCGAAGACTAACCTAAATCCAAATATTAACTCTCATACTGAATCCTAACCTTTGTCTTCTTGTGCATATCATACTTGTCATGTGACCACTTCAACAAATCGTGTCTGACTAAAGGCAAAATAGCCACAAATTTTGCCTAATGAGGCAAAATATACACTACCAAATATTTTGGCTAATCTTTAACTGAGTGGACGGTTTCGGATTTGGATATCAGAGTCCATTATTTAAAATTTTCGGATACGGATTGGATATGGAGTTTATGAAAAAAATTCGAATCCAATCCGATTGCAAAATTTCTTTATCCGTACACCACTGCAAGGTACTGAAGGTAGTAACTACACATCCATCTGGCATGACGTGGTTCGGATAAAACGCTGCGTTTGTCAATCAGACAGCAGTGACCTCATAACTTAACAGCAGAGATGAGCATTGGACTGGGCTTGGATAGGACTGGATCCGGACTATGACGAATTTTGTGGATTTTGGAGTGGACCTAGTGTCAAGCGAAATTTCTAACTTGCGAAATTTCTGACTTCACACCATGCCCGTATACACAGAGTAATCTTCTACATACTAAATACGCTGATAAAACTGATTATTAAGGTTTTGGAATTCGTGTTTAGGGAAGTGTGTCGGGTTAGGGTTTGATTGAGAAAAAGAAAAATAATCGAGGTCAACAACTAAGTCCGAAAATTTCAATGGTTAAAGTTATTCCCGTGCTATAGACTGTTGGGGGAACCTGGCATCTAACCAAAATGTTTTAATTTACGCAATACACATCAAAAAAGTAATTTCCAGACTTTATTTCTTTATTGTGAGGAGCAAAATAACTGAAAAACAATACCTGGTCAGAAATTTCTTAGAGGTCAGAAATTTCTCTAGACACCGGATTGTAAAATGCTTCACATATTTTAGATCAGGACCGGATTTGGACTGAGTTAATGGACAAGAATTGCATAATTTTTGTCATTAAAAAGTTGTTTTTTTGCGAAATTTTTGGACTTGGATTTTACAATTTCAATCATCTTGGACTATGGTTGCAGTGATGTAGCCGAGATCGTAACCTTCGAGACCGAAACCTAATAAAAATTTCGAGACAAGACCGAGACTTCATCAAAAACTCCGATACGGATACTCGAGACTTAAAGTTCTAGACCGGGACTCGAGACTTCAAATTTGCGCATTTTGAAGAAATTTTTTAAAAAATGTCCTCATCACTTCTGACTTGAATTTTTTTCAAATTTCTGGCATTTTTTCTGACGTTTTTTGGTTGTTTCTTACCTGCAAATGCAACAAACAAAAAATCGTTGAATTATAGAAATTTTAATATGCCATTTCTTTGCATATTCAAAGTGTCGAGACCTGAAACCTAATGACCGAGACTCACAAAAATGGGTCTCGAGACGAGTCTCGAGACCGAGTCTAGAGACTCCATCGCTGATGGTTGGACTTAGACTGAGTTTCAAAAATTCAGGAGAGGATATGAATTGCAAAATATTACAGTCCTCTCATCTCCGCTTGCAGGTATGTTTCATTGCTCATATGCCAATCCTTTTCGGTTTGACTCTCAACTTTACGATTTTCGTTTTGGTAGTAGTTGTTGCACAAGTATCCACACTTTTCTCTCCATATTTTCCGTTTTGCTTTATGTTTGGGATTTAGGTTTAGGGGTTAGGCTTTAGGGGTTGGGTTTAAGGTTTAAAACTATAGGTTTATAACGGAATCAGTCGAGTACAGCACAAACTTCCCTCTGACCATACTTTGTCACAGAAACGAGCAGTGTTTCCACAGTTTATATCGCGCAAGGTTACCTTTGGTCAATTGCGCAAAATCGGCATCCATTTATCATCTACCGAATTTAGGGTGTCACTGCAAAATTTTAGGGCAGGGGTGTCAAACATATGGTCCGCGGGCCAAAACCGGCCCGTTGCGAGGTTGAATCCGGCCCGCGGGATGATTTCGTACAGTATAAACTTCATTTGCTTGATACGTTTATCCAGTCATACTTCGATAACTGGTGACTAGATTTCAATTACTTGAAACTTAACGCAATTGCTTATATTTTATTATTTCCACTGTTTTCTCACGTGAAATATTCCCGTTTTCTGCATAATTCCTTTTGCATGTTCGCACCGGTTTGAACTTTCAGACAGGTATGTATGAACATGCAAAAGTACAACTACTGTTGATAAAGTTTAACACTAGAACTCTGGAAAAAAAGATATCTTGTTCAGCTTTTAGGTTTGGGTTTCGATTATGGGTGGTTTTGGGTTTCGATTTTGGGTTTCAGTTTTGGGTTTAGGATTTGGGTTTAGATTTTTGGTTTTGGGTTTTGTTTTAGGGTTTTGGGTCATGTTACAAGAACCTTAATCTAATCCAACTGTGTCGTCCTTGTCACTTGACCAATCCTATCAATCGGATTCTCATGATGGCAAAATAACTCCAGCAGTGATTTACCTCTAATGCCAAATAGACTCTTAATTATCAAACTTTGACAATGCCAAAAGGCTGTGTTTATTTTGCACCATGAGACAAAAGCACTGCTGGAAGTATTTTGCTTTTAACCAATCGTTTTTAGCTGAAGGCAAAATAGCTCGAGTAGTTATTTTGCCCTATGAGACAAACTAAAAATACCTGATTTTACATTGGCGGATCAGGACTGGATTGGACTGATGATTTTCAAAAATTTTGCGGATCAGGACTGGATCGGATTTAATTTTATCGGATCAGGACTGGACGCGGACTGAAAAATTTCACAACCCACTCATCTCTGATGCCTACTTCATAGGCGAATTATATACTCTGTAAGATCTTAGTATCTGATGATTCTTTTCTGAGAAAGGATTTCTTTCCATAGATTGCAGAAATAAGTACAACCCCTGCTCCACAGAGATGAGCGGACTGTCATATTTTGCAACTCAGACCCAATCCGGAAATTTTAAACTTCAGGCCAAGTCCAACCAAAGTCCAAAATTTTGTAAAAATTTGAAGTCCAAGTCCAAATAAAATCCAAAAGATTGACAAAGTACAGCTTTTCAACAACAAAATTTATGCAAAATTTTCCATTATCCCAGTCCACATCCGGTCATGGTCCTAAATTTATGAAGAAAATCACATCCCGGATCCAATCCAAATCCAACAAAATCCGTCATAGTCCGGATCCAGTCCAAGTTAAGTCCAGGCCAATGTTCATTTCTGCCAGAGGTGATCGGAGGCACATTTTTTGATTCCTGCTCCTAAAAATGTGACTGCAGCTCCTGCTCCGGAGCTCGTTGGAAATTTACATTGCGACTCCTGTTTGCACTCCGACAGCTTGAAAGCAGAGTCTATTTTGCCACATGAGGTAAAATAATTACTTGAACTGTTTTGCCTCTAGCCAATATGGATGAGTATTGTCATGCTTTTAGTGCTGGCAAGCAGGTAGTTGTTTCTTATCTGTGTTGGTCAACTGCAGGTTTTCCCTAACTTTAGATCCTAACTCATTTTGTATTTGTGTATTGTAGGCTACATCTCATTTTGCGTCATGCGGCAAAATATACACTAGGCTACCAAACTTGAAACCAAGAAATAGAATCATAAGTTGTTCTCATGTGAACCAAATCTCATTTGTCTCTTTCAGATGTGGCTTGAACAAAGTCTTGTTTAACTTTTTTATTTAACTCTTTGTGATTTAGGCACAAGCACAATTAAACAAGAACAAGACAAATACTGCTATCTTTTCACTTTAGCCTCTACAAATAAAGCCACGTTGGCTACATTGAAAACACTTTTGATTACCTTATTCACACAATTGAGTTATTTCTCTTATTGTATTTGAACTTGCAAGATGATAATGGCATGTTTAGGAATAACCTGAACTGTACTTCTGCTAGCTTGACTGAAACTGCACTGCTATTGGCGTTGCTGCATTGTAAAGGTGCATATTGCATGCATTGTTGTTGTCTTCTACATTTCACTGAAACTAACAAATTGTGAATACTGATCAAAAAACGACCCAGCAAAGAGGTAGATCTTCCAGTGACTGACGTCAGCAGTTGAGCATAAGCCATGCACCAGTCAGATCAGAACACAGACGGCCAGTCTGCCATCCTTCCTCCAGTATTGAACATGATCCGGTTTCCGGATCGCAATCAAACCGGATTCTGCAATTCAAAACCGGACCCGGATAGGAAGAAATTTCGAAAAACACTCAACCGGATCAGATATGGATATCCAAACTGCATTGATCACTGCAGTAAAATGCTTGATCAGAGTTTTTTTGGGTATCAACCGGATTGGATCAAATATTTGCACAGGTCCACCGGATTAGGATCGGACCGGATTGCTCAATGAAAACTTTGGGCTGGAGTAGGATTGCAAAAATCTCCAATTTTTTCAACGCTACCTCCCTCACCCTCAACAGCCTGAACTAATGACTGACCAATTTATCCAAGAGAATAGAGGGAATATATTAAGCTAACAATTAGCCGTTCAGAGAAAGTTTAAATTCAATAAAATCAATCGTCCGACTCCTGCAAAAACTGAAATTCTCACTCTTGCTCCGATTCCAGGTCCGTTTTTCTGTCAAAAATCCGACTCCAGGTCTTGCTCCGGTGTCGGCAAAAATCGTAGACTCCTTTCGGAGTCCATTCCGGTGTCAAGCCAAATTTCTGACCTCTGAGAAATTTCTGACCAGTTATTGTTTTTCAGTTATTTTGCTTTTCGGAATAAAGAAATAAAGTCTGGCAATTAGTTTTTTCGATGTGTGTTGTGTAAATTAAACCATTTTGGTTAGAGGTCAGGTACCCACAACAAGCTGCAGTACGGGAATAACTTTTTCCATTGAAAATTTTCGAACTTGGTCCATGACCTCAATTATTTTTCTTTTTCTCACCCTTACCCAAACCCTAACCCGACATACTTACCTAAACACGAATTCTTAAGCCCTAATAATCAGTTCTATCAGCGTATTTGGTATGTAGAATATTACTCTGTGCATGGGTACATGGTGTGAAGTCAGAAATTTCGCTTGACACCGGCACTCCGGCTCCTTGGTCCCCTTTGGTCTCTTCTGCTCCGAAAGTTAACCGCCGCAAAACTCACATCTCATTTGGATAGGAGATTGTCGCTCTGAAGGTATTCTCCCTTTTCAACGATTCGTCGGGCAAGGTTGGTAGTTTGCCACTGCGGTAGCTGTAATTTGAATCAATTGTGATCGGAATTGCATTAGATTGTTAGTGATGATTGTCATTAAGTACAAAATCAGCATGAGAATGAGATTTCTTTTGTGTTTGGATGGTAAGTTATCGTATTAGGATCTTCATAAAAGGTGTTGGCCTTGTTTACCCTGGTGAATGATGATTAGAGCCCGTTTTTGTATGACCTAAAAGTTGATTATATGAATTTATTTTTCAGCAAATATGATTTTATATGACCAAACAAAAATGACTGAGGTAGAACATTTACAGCTATCGTATAAAGAAGCATTACCAGCGAAAATACTAGATAAAAGAGATGATAGCCTGATGGTTTGTTGAAGCACCACTGAAATAAACAGAACATGAGCAAAACATAGTACAGTATTATATGTTTTGAACTTTGAAGCAGATTAAAAGCATGCATGGAAATCGGTTTGTTTCTTTAGGGTAGCAAGAACATGCATTTTCAGGCAGTGCATTTACATTTGGAAGTGGCTACAGAACCACCCATGGATGTTTTTGTTACAAAACTTATTCGACCATACTGCCTCGCATGACGTGGTTCGAATAAAGCGGTCAGTTTGTCAGTCAACCGGCGTCGATCTGATAGCCTAACGCAGTGCTCTTCAACCTTTGTTATGCCATGGTGCATCCTTTAAGATGTTTTGATGAACTCATGCATCCTATTTACTTAAACCTATGCACCTTATTTGCTGACACACCTCCTCCCTAATTGCGCCCTTGTCTGCAAGTACCCTGTTATAAATAAGTAAGTACTCTAATTCAGTAACTCAGCTGCATAATTAAATTGATAGTCACTAGTGGCTCATTGTCTGTTGCTTATGAATCACAAATAATTAACTAATTACAACAATTAGCTTAACGTGGTCTGATGCTAACGCACCACACTTTAGAATGTGCAAGGCAAGGTTAAATCCTGAAAGTCATTGGTTGGTTAATGGTTCATTTTTGCTAACAGAAAGTTTTACTTTGTAAAAGGTATCTGTTTAGTGTGACAAGTTTGTGATGCACCCTTATGATAATGAAACCTTTCGTAGTGGTGCACCCCACGCATATTTTGATGTACCCTAGGGTGCACCGTGCGCACTGGTTGAAGAGCACTGGGTTAGCAGATAGGTTCAAAGTCTACCATGCCAATGGACGGTTGATTGAGGGTTGGCCTTTCAACTTCGCGCCTTACGTTTTTGTAATAATGACTGCGCAGTGCTGGCATGTTTCAATTTGTGGGACCAGCTTTACTTTATTCAAAACTTTACAAACTTTTGTTTTAGAGGTTGTTAGCGTTAGATTAATGTTAGTGTTAGGTAACCTAAGTTACCGTTGTGATAGTGTCAGCTTAGGGTTAGGTTAGCGTTAGTTTTAGCTTAGCTTAGGGTTAGGGCTACGGTTAGGATTAGGTTTACCTTTTGTGTTTTATGTTTTTACGAAGCCTGCTACATTTTCATGCGTTACAAGAGATGGTCAAATCAGGTTTCAAATTAAAAGATCATAGATGTTTCTGTAACTACTGCCTTCACATTTTATACTAAGTAACTTGGTTTGCCTACATCTTTGCCAACATTTGCAAGGTGCCTAAGTGGATTCAATTTGCAGGATGCAGCCTAGGTTAGACCTATCGATGTAGTGGTTTCACCTGTTATTTTGAGATTGTTTCAATGGTTTCCTTACCGAATTAGGTTGAAAATGTGACTTTATGACATATTATAGAAAATATGACTTTGTAGCTTTTGATATACTATAGACTTTGTACGGATGCGATTTTTGTTTTTAACGCTTTGAGAGCTGGGGTATGATATATTCGTATTTCATTTTTGGCCTAAAACCAGCAGTTATACGTTGCCTTACTAACGCCCTAGCTCCACCGTTGATTGTGCTAAAGAGCTGTTCAAGGGCTTAAACGGATTGGACAGTCTTATAGATTGCACTCGAAAAAAAATTTTTGGTTGGGGGTTGTGAATTTTTTGTGAGTGATGTCATAAGTGAAGTAGTTTTTGGGCCATTTTGGCTCATGTTGCCTGGCCTAGGGCACAACCGCTAGGCCAAAGTGTTTTGCTGAAGTTTTCGTTGGTAACTAGGCTCGAGTCTGAGCCTTTGATCGACTTTCTAGCATTTCTGGGTCAAAAGTTATGATCTTAAACAAATATAACTAAATAGTCAAAAAAATTTACTAACTTAGATCATAACTTCTGAATCCGAAACCCCAGCAGGTCATCCAAAGTATCAAAAGACTCAGATTGTAGCCTAGAATCCAATAAAACCTTCAGTGAAATACTACTGTCTAACGGTTGGGCCAGGTGAAGGTGGCCAAAAAGTCCTCCGTTTATGATGTCACTGACAAAAAACCCGCACCTCCCAAGCAAAAGTTCTTTTTTCGAGTGCAAACTACAAGACTTGCTGCATCTTTTGACCATTCAACCAGGTCCGTAACTCGAACAGGAGCGGAGATATTCCCGCGCAAAGCCACGTGCGAATCAGCTATTTTTTTTGCGAACCGCTTGAATTAACCCGAACGTCAAAGTGTTAAATTCGTTTCGTAGCTCACTGAAGCACAGAAAAATATGACTTAAAATGGCCTTAATAATGCTTCAACACCTTTGAAGCCGGTTTGATTTCAGCCTAAATCCAGAAGTTTGCACGTCTTTCTGCAGGAATATCTCTGATGCCGAATGTGCTAAACAGCTGTTCAAACTTTCAAAAAACTTGGCACGTCTTTGAGTCCACAATAAAAATATTTTTTTGGCTTTAGGTTTTGGCTATTTTGTGAGTGACGTCAGTACAGTGGTTTTAGGCGATTCGAAGCAATTTATCTGGCCTTGGGCCCAAACCGCTAGATCAGGGGTGACAAACCTATTAGCTATCGCGGGCCACTTTGTCAGTTACCACTAAGTAAGTGGGCCACACAACTTTTTAGTCATACTATTAAACCTGTTAAAAACGAAACAAATTGTTCATCAACAGAAACAAACAACAGTAATAAAACCCATACGAACCATACAGCTGAAGTTATTTAACGAATGCTTCCCGGGCTGCATGTTCGTCACCTCTGCACTAGATGATAGTATTTCGCTGCAATTTTTATTGGGAACTATGCTAAAATATGAGTCATTTCATACTTTGCATGACTTAGTGGGGTTTCGGGTTCAAAAGATGGTCTAAAGTAAACACAATAATTGATTAATCCCATAATTAGATAATTAAATGGTTAATTTTAGATACAGTAGAATTTGTCTAATTCGTCATCATTTAATTTGTTAATTCACTTAATTCATCACTTTTTTGTCAGTCCCAGCATAATTCCTACCTTTTGTGTACATTTCTGTTCATCTAATTTGTGCAATTTGTCACCTCTTTCTGTCCCTGAGAAGCGTTATGTTAGGCTAATCCGTCATTTGCAGTTTTGGTTGTTATGTTTAGCAGTTCACATGTGTGGGAATTCAAACAAATTAAGGATCTTAATATGAGAATCGTTGCACCTTGCAATTTGTTTATCGAATTTATGCACGAGGTCTGAAGCACGACCCCACTTCCCATTGAGAGAATGGAGAAAGTCTGTAATGTGTGTTAAAGATTTCAAATGTGCTAGATTAAATGCAGGAGTCTCGATAGAGTAGAGCAATTAAAGAGTATAATTTAGTAAACAGCCATAACGTCATGAAGTTGTATTTTACTGCAAATAAAAGCATTGTGTATACGAGTTACTATGATAAAGTATATGAGCTGCTATGATCGAGTTTGCACCTGTTTGCATAATTTGTCACTTCACCTATTTTGTCACTTTTATCTAATCCACTTGAGGTGACAAATTAAGCAAATTCTACTATAATAACACATGAATCAGAAACACTAGAAAGTCAATCAAAGGCTCAAAGACTTGGATTCTAGCTTAGTTTCCAATGAAAACTTAAGCGAAATATTTGAGTTTAGCGGTTGAGCCTTAGGCCAGGTAACATGAGCCAAAATGGCCAAAAATCTCCCTTACATATCATGTCTATCATGAAAAGCCCAAAATGAAAAAAAAAAATTTTTTCTTTGCTGACTGAAAGACTTGCCGAGTCTTTTGAGGGTTTCAACAGCTGTTTAGCGCAATCAGTATTGGAGATAATCCTGCGCAAAAACATGTGCTAACTGTTTGATTTAGGCTGATTTTCAGAATACAATAAATTTGTATGCCAGCAACAAATGTGTTAACCACCACCTGCTATGCCAGTGACAATACCGTCTGAGAAGTGTTGACAGCTAAGTCATCGCATCCGCGGACGCAAGGTTTTAGGTTTAGGGTCACAGTTGCAAAAAAGCAAGTTTGGGTGAAGAGATATTTTACTCTGACGATTTATTTGTATTGGCCATAACTTTTGAGCCAGAAATGTTAGAAAACCAATCAAGGGCTCTAAAGACTTGAACTGTAGCCTAGTTTCTAATAAAAACTTCAGTCAAAAATTGTTTTTTGTGGTTGGGTCCTAGAGCCCGATGACCTTGGCGAAAGATGACCTACAAAAAATCTAATAAAACTTTCCAAATTTTGAAATGGAAACCAGAAGACTCGCCACATCTAATGAGGGTTTGAACAGTTCTCGAGCTGGATCGGCTGGCGAGTTATGGAGTTGCAAAGTGGCTCACGCAGGTCTTGTACAAAGCCGTGTTCAAAGTACAAATATATTGTACACTAGTGCCTTTGGTGTTACTGTTAAAAAAAGACTGATGCGGAGGGTGTTAACGAGGAGTAAGGTGTGAAAGCTAAACCGTACGATAGTGTTTCACTATATGCTACAAATTTCAATTTAAAAAATGAAGTTACTGCAAAGATACAACTGACATCTTGCAAACGTTTCGATAACAACTGTTATCATCTGTGCATAGCAATAGTGCTATGCACAGAAGATGATAACAGTCAGTTGTATCGTTTGCTTTGGCTGTAGTATTTATTACTGCAAAGATTTTTATGCTTTTTGAAACAACAGGGTGCAAATGTTGCTTTATTATTATGAAAAGAGTGCCAGTTGAAAAAAAGGTTGGGAACTTCTGTTCTGACAGAAAACATAAAGAAAAAGTTTAACTGCAACTGTCACACAAGTTTAGAAAACCATAAAATATTGGTTCAAATGTAAACAAGTATATCAGAATGGTAAAATGCAGCAGTAGAAATTCTAGCTGGCAGAAGACTCAATGGACATTTTAATAATGCAAAACCATCTTCAGTTTCTCATATATGCCACAACTACCCTTTCAATTTTGCTGTATGGAGTTAAAATCATTAATTCTAACAATATTTTATGTGATGTGGACAAACGTATCCCAAAATTTATAGCATTGAAAGTATGATGAACGTTTGGTTTATATGGATGAAATGATCTAAAAAGAAAAACATGGCATGTTATTTACTAAACTCAAGCAAATTTCCAAATTTTATTTTTGTGCACAAAAGTAAATTGAGAAATACTACACATACCATTTGATCCTTTTAACCAAATGTTCTTCCTGGTTATTTAGAGGAGCTGGTCTTGTTGTATGCTGTCCAGAAACAAATTCTTCCATGTTTTAGTTTTTGTTACATTGCACAGTTTTTTAAAATGTCTTTCATGGATAGCAACCTCATCAAAAACAACTTGTGTGAATAAAGTAAAATTTTGCTGCAAGTTTCAAGGTTTTGCCAGTATTGATTTCTATGCATAAACTGGTTGCTGAAACTTGCAAAATTAGTTTGACTGCTTTGAGACCGTTGAAGGAAAAATGTTGTCAGCGGTTCAAGAACTTTCATACAAATTTTTAGATTTTGCATTATCTGTTACGCTTGCAAAATTGATTAACACTTTGAGAACCGGTCTGCGATATATTCGTACTTTGATATCGGCCTAAAAAACAGCAGTTTTCGGTTGCCTTGCCAACGCCCTAGCTCCTCCGCTGATTGTGCTAGAGAGCTGTTCAAGGGCTCAAACGGATCGGCCAGTCTAGTAGATTGCACTCGAAAAAAATTTTTTGGTTGGGGGTTGCGGATTTTTTGTGACTGACGTCATAAGTGAAGTAGTTTCAGGGTCATTTTGGCTCATGTTGCCTGGCCTAGGGCCCAACCGCTAGGTAGGCCAAAGCGTTTTGCTGAAGGTAGTACAGGACAATGTAAAACACATGCGCAGCAAACATGATAAGCTTGAAAATAAATTAGCTAAAGTTCAGTTTTCTGCAAACAGTTTCAAAATAGTGTATTGAGTGACACCATTACATCACTGCCTGCTAAAAATTGCTGATTTTGCTATGCAACTGCTCCTTGTTTACATCATCATTGTAAAAGTCACATACAGCTGAAATGGTGCTTTTCTCTACCGTACAACTTAAAAGTGATTAACGCTGTGTTGTGAGTTTTAAACCTTCCATTCCATATCTATCTGAAGAGATTTCACTACATTTCAGAATGTCTTAGTTCTTGCTAACAAAATACTGCTCAATCAATAAATGAAAAATTAGTGGATGTGCTGTACTCCAGAACTTGTGCATATGCATAGGAGTCAGTATATGAGAATCAGTTTAAATATGCAATGCTTAAACAGTATTAAAAAGTGTCTGTCTAGAAATATGAGGCAGAGTCACCTTGAACGTTGATCTATCATGCTGTTTCACTTGTGTGAGCACAAAAATTAACAAAGTTTTGATGCTTGTAACTTTGACAGTTGTCTGATTTCCCAATAAAATTAGTTTGTGATCAGGAGAAAAACAGCAAGCAACAATTTCATCAAAATTAGATAAGGTGGGTTGCATGGCCTGGCTCAGTTGACATGGAATGACCCAGCCATAGAAACAGTATCTTCTCACCACTGATATCATGGGTTGTCAATGAGCTGGTGTTGTGTTTTTAAAATTTTGTCCATTGTAATTTTTAAATGCTTTGCAGATGGTGTCCAAAAAGGAGAAAAAAGGACGTTCCGGGGTCAAAGCCATGAAAGATGTTGTGACACGTGAATATACGATTCACATGCACAAGAGGATCCACGGAATGTAAGAACCATATGCACTGAAAAAATTATCCTAGTAAAGTATGCTCTATAGATATGAATTCTCCAAAGCAGGGACAAAATTGATCAAGAATGCAGGATTTTGCTGGATGTAGTAGCTTGTAGAATAGGTCTGACTATGTGATAATGCTCATCAAAATTTGAACCTTTTGATATTTCATTGGCAGTGGAATGATTGATCTGGGACAGCAATTATCATGAAGTTGTATGATTTTTTAACTCTTTTGCTGAAGTCACATTTTCTGAGAAATTCCATTTCAATCTCCCTTAGTTAAAGATTGAACTTAGCAAACAGGTCTCAACATTTTTGGGCTGGAATGAACAAGCTTTCTTACATGCTTATGGGATTGTTCTGACTGTAATTGTTTCTTTTTTATATGCATGCAAGAGTTTAAATGGCATGGCTAAATATGATGCAGAGCATGCTGTAATATGCAGGTTGAAATATCTAACGATGAAAACGCTGTGATGGCTTTAACATGCAGATGCTTGTGACAATCAAAAGTAATATACAGTTGTCACTTACCGTTATATATGCCATTAGCTCTTCTTTCATGCAGAGTAATCATTGGGTAAGATACTTTCTACATTGCAAAGTTATCTAGTAATTAAGCAGTTGTAAAATTGTGACATCCAATCCTGCTGTAGTAATGTATGTCATGTTCATGTGGTCAATGTTGACATCTATATTTTCATAGTTTAATCAGAAATACAGTGAGATCAATTGACCGTAAATACCACTTTAGTTTTCTGTATCACCTGCTTGGGGATTGAACCCATCATATACTTCACCATTATACCACTCATATTATTGTGTTTGAAAAAATGTTTTACTTTTGTTGTTATGAAATTGAATGAGTCACACCACTGGTAATGTATAGAATAAGTTTAAGTATTTTTTATGTCTTAAGAATGAGGTGTAAGTTGAAATAAACATTCAGAAATGTTGTTTGAAAGCCTTTTAAGGAAAAAATCTACTATACTTCATGAACCATTTGTAACAGTGGGCACATGATTTCTTCAGTAATGTTCACATATATTACTGATTTCTCATATGTGCAAAATAGTTTTATGCACCATGGCAATGTGCTGTTGTACTGGAATCTGTGCTACCAGCTTGTCACAGCATACAGAAAGAAATGTTTAAGTGAACAAGTTAAGCAGTATTTCTATAGTTTCAAAGTATGGAAAAAAGTATATAATTTTTCAGCTTGGAAATGTATGGAAAAAGGACATTTTTCCAGACTCTTAACTTTTGACATGCATTCTGAAAATATCATTCTTATACATAAGGTTGATAATTTGACTTTCATGTCAACTACCATAGTGCCAATATTCGACCTGAGTAAGTCATTCGGAAAAGTTTCATCAGGAGAAAGTCTTGAAAAAGTAATAAATTTATATTCAAAATTACATGGGTACCCTTGCTAAGGCAATCATTATTCAAAAGCATTGGCATTCAGCACAAACAATTGTTGGATAAAACAGAAGGCAAGCAGAGCACTACTTTCCAACCTTTCTATTTGGTGAATTTTTTTGTGAGGTGCCATATGAGATCTTGCAGCAAAATGGCAAAGAAAAATATTGAGAGTCAAGAAAAAATCAAAATATTAACAATTCCACATGCACTTAATTGGTTTGCAGCTGTGTGCAATCTTTTTGGAACGACTTGCAAAAGTAATACTGTACTGTACGCTGGGTACCACTTTACAATATATCTACACTTTGCAATGTAAATAAAAAACAAATGTATAGTTTTTCAGAAAGCTCAAAGAGCCGCATGCAAAGGTTCGAAAAGCCGCAGTTTGGCCACCCCTGGTATATAATAATTTCAATAAACTATGTATTAAGTTATTCATGTACAGAAATGTTGTGACCGGATTGGCCAGATCCAAAAGTGCTGTTACAATCTGAAGAGTTATTCTAGTTTTCAACGAGATGTGCTGTGGAGTGATTTGTATGTGGGCCAAATGTCCGAATTTAGTAAACAAGGGGAGATTTTCATACAACATTCATCGTGGTTGAGAGAAAAATAAAGGGATGAGGTTTCAGTAGCATTTTGGGAGTCCAATGTTATCATTTAGGCTACTTAAAATTTAATAAGTAGAATTGGTTGAACTTCACAATATTATGAACTGGTGCACATGGAATTTATGAATATTAAGCGAACGTTGTTGTGCTAACTCGATGGTTTCCACAACGATTCTTTGGAATGTTGCATTTGGCAATTCTTAAACACAAACCACGAAGTCACACAACAACAGCAACAACAACTTGATTCATCAGCCGAGCCCTCTCCTTCACCAAAATATATTTCATTAAATCTACTGTATTTGGGTTCCATATCTAACAACATATGGCAGAAACTCAGCAGCTTTATGAGATGCAAATCTGCAGTAAATGTGAAGCTACATTCTTTTCAAAATACCTGAAAGCTTCGAAGTTGCTTATAGGTTAAGAACCATTAAGCTTTACTCAACCGTTACAACGTTGTTTACAGGCTTACCTTCTCATGCAGCGCTTCCTAACGCAACGCAATTTAAGAACTTGCTGTCTAATGCAACGCAATTTAAGAACTCTTCTCAAAGATTTGAACATAACTAAGCTCGTCAGTCTGCGGGCATGTGCAAGCCAAATCATTGGGTTGATCTTCACAACCCCGACGTCATTTCCAGTGACAACAAATTGTGGCAGCTGACAATTCTTGAATCTTTGTTGATTCAATAACACAAACCAGAGCTTAATGCAAACATCCCATCAATGCCTCTGCATTTTCAACATGCAACACAGCTTCGTTCATCCTCTGTGATGTCACACACCATCAGCACGTATCCCACTGAGTCATGTGACTTCCAATGCCCCGTGCCACTACATCATTACCATTAATAACCTTTACATTTTTCACTTTTTTACAGTGCTTTTCTTTCGACTGACCACATGATCTTGTAGCAGGATCACTGCAGTTCAATTGCAAATGTACTGATTATGGTAGCAGCAGTTACTGAAACGTCTACAAAAATGTCTTTGACATCTATTGCTTTGGCTGTTATTTTCGTTGTCAGGCTACCATATTTACTCCATTGTAAGCCACGGCTTGTAATGTTTTTTCCTCAACATTTTGGGTGGTTTACATTGTTTGTTCATTATCTCATCAAAAGGTCTAGATGCCTTTCCTTGGCTATACGTTTTGTCGACCAATCTCTCTTTTCAGCATCACGTGCACATCCATCGCAGGAAGGATTATGATGAACTGAAGGCATTTATAGTCGTGTAAACATTACCAAGGTTGCCAAACTTGCAAAACGTGCTAGTTTGTGAAAATATCTGAGGTTTAGGTAACCTATGCCCATGTGTGGCTTACATTAATTTATTAACACCATATCGTGCGGCTTAAAATCAAAGGCCACTAACTATCAAATACTGGTTCCGCACTTCTACTTTTGTGTACCAAGTTTATACCATTTCACTGATGCTGTGGTGTTGTGCATGAATTTAATAAATGTCACTGTTCAACATAGTGATACTGTTAATTTTTAGTCATTTTGATTTTGCTATTGTGTAAACACAACTGCATTACATATGTCGAACTGGAAATTTTTGCAAGAGGGTTGTTAATGTAAATCAGGTGGCAAAGTAAGTCGCTGCATGAAAAAGGTTGAAAACCACTGTTCTAGAACAGGGGTTCCCAACCTTTTTCTTCCCATGTACCCCTTCAGCATTCTGACAAATGAGCATGTACCCCTACAGCATTTCAACAGACAAGGATGTACCCCTTCAGATTTTTGACAGATGAACATGTACCCCTAAAACTCCTTATGACAAAATATTTTCTCATGATTTTTCACATACACATTTAACAGTATACATGTAATGACTTTTGAAAACAATATTAAGTGATATATGTATAAAGTTACGGTAAACAGGTTGTTTACCGTAGAAACCGCTACCCTTTGGAACGACCTGCTGCAGGAAGTGCGAGATGCTGCAAGCCTTTCCTTGTTCAAAAGACTTCTCAAAACTCACTTTTTTAATTCTGCCTTTCCTCAAAATTGTCGTTCAGTATGTTCTTAGTGTATTTTAACGTATTTTTTAATTCGCTTTGCATGTCACTTCCGCAACGTCATTGTTCAGCGCCTTAGAGCGACATGTCGGATTTCGGCGCTTTATAAATGTATGAATTATTATTATTATTAAAGATTTGAAAATAAACGACATGTAAATATATTTTTGCCTTCTATTGCTAACCTTAAATGTACCCCTTCGGATAGGCAAATGTACCCCAAGTTGGGAACCCCTGCTCTAGAACCTAGGTTGTTAAACTAAGGGGCGTGGAAGGTTCACAATGAGGTGCGAGTATGGAAGTGACATATTGTTAAAAAGTATTACATGCATTGTTTTCATCATTTGTAAGTTTATTTTATATAACTTACTATAAACTTCTTAATCTAAACAAAGCAGACAGTATAGTGAACAAAAACTGAGACCTCTTCAACTTGTTCAAAGTTGCATTTATGAGTAAAGAACGCTTCATATTACGACAGTGTCTTGGTCTGACTGGTTTCATTTTCAGTGGCTACACACTGTGTCATAGGGCTATGTTGTGCATGACATTTTGCCAATAGTTTTTAATTGTAAATAAAGAAACTATTACAGTAAAGTTGTCAGAAGAACACCGTTTTGTGCTGTTACCACTTTCGGTACCATGATACGTTTGAAGTCGTATGTTTTTTGAGCAGAGTGCTAGCGTATGTTCCAAAACATACTTCAGATTTTCTCACCAAAAGTGCAATGCAAAACTCTGTGCCCTTGCTCGTGCATTTTGCAATGTTCAAATGCCCTGCTATTGTTGTGTAACTTGGTATGAGACTCGGAACAGTTTTTTCTCTTTACTCTCACTTGTAGCAAAGTTTTGGTGGCATATTCCTTTTGTATTTTTGTTAAAAAAAATTACAAGTTTTCAAATATAAATTATTTAATTTTTTGAAACTTGTTTTTTTTTGTGAACACATGTTTTTACGTATTTCAAATGCCTGCATTTCTCACATTCCTCATCATAACTTGGTAGGGAGTGTACAATCAAGCAGTTGCCCTGGGGATTACCAAACATGCACACCCTGACTATAATGTATTAGGAAACACATGCCAGCTGCTGATCATATGCAATGCATGAAGAAGCAATCTTAACCTGTGGTCAGAATTAAATTAGTGGCTTGTAAAACCATGTACAAGTGTTTATCTACTTGGTAAATTTGCGGAATCGTACAAGGGTTTTAAAATTTACTCATGTTTCAGAGCCGGATTAAAGGCTAGGGGGGCCCGGGGCAATTTTTACTGGAGGGCCCCTATGATGTAATTCATGACGTCATCGTTTGTAAGAATTATGTTTTTGCTGATTTGCAAGGTTCACGTGTGTTTTTTCCAGTAGTCGAAAATGTGCTTACTCAAATGCACATACAGTTAGCTGCAAGAGGAGAATTGATGATATGAATGCTAGAGTGTATTTTGTTACTAAGAAAAAATGTTCCACTAGAGAGTGACTCGGCAAGAAACAACATTCATCCGAACAATAGGCAGAAACCAGAGATTACAAACAAAAACACCGGAAAAATAACATGTCAATATAACCAGCCAGACTGAGTGGTGAAAGTTGTTTCCAAGCTAATGCCTTGATTTTCACCTTCATTTTCAGGTGCTGTGGTTAGCGCAGCGCCACTGCTTTAACATTGCTGCTTGACAGTTTTGCTAGAAAAAGCGATTCAGTCGCGGCGTTGTAGCTAAGACTGCCAGATTCTTGCACTTTTTCTTAGAAGCTTTGCGCTTTTGATAGCTCCTGATGACATTACAGGTTTCGGCATCGTGCTAGCTAAACACTGCAATCTTGTTCTCTGTTCTACGAATTGACTGATTAAAACCTTTTCTGACAGATCACACAATAACATGTGATGTAAATATCTAGAACAGCTTCATATGTTTATGATGTAACACAACGATAGTAGCCAGCGCATCAGAAAAAAAGTGCGTTTCCACCACACATTACCCTTATGATGAAACAAAGGTTCAGTTCGGCTGCGGTAACCTCGAGACTGAACCTGAAGTTCAAGAACATTGACACCAGTGTTGCCACTTCTGATATTTTAACATGACATTAGATGTGATGTTCTCAGACAAATTCGGATGTCTGATGTTTTGGCGACAAATCTGATGTTGACTGGGTCGTGTTTTTTTTCCACATTTCCTCTCATTTTAGGATGAAAATAAGTTAGACTCACGACTTCAAGTTCTTTTCATCAATCTCTTACCGTGATGTGTGTTATTGGTTATCGTTTCAAACTAAAGAAGCTCTCTTCGCTGCGTTGAGAATAACTTTTTACATAAATTATAAACGACTTCTCCATTTGACGACGATATTCGCTCTGTTTTGGATTCAACAAGGGTGATCGCACTTTGTTAGGTTTGTTAATAGAAGGATTTAGCTCAGTGTGGTCCAACTACTTTTGACTTATGGGCCATTCAAAAACGTGACAACTTGCGAGCCACTTCCGATAAAATGAAGCATGAAATAACAGCTTCACAAGATTTAAAAGTGAAAAAGGTAATATAAGTGAGTGCTTCATTGAAATTATTGCACAATAACAAACAGCAATTTATTACAAATCAGTATAATTAAGATGCCTGTAGTTGAGGCAGGGGCGGATCCAGAGGGGGTGACCGCCTCCCCTAAAACCTGCAAAAGTTACTTTATTCACCATGATTTTGTACAATTCGGAAAACAACATTCGCGATATAAGGCCATTTTGTATCAATTGTTTGGTCACAGCATTGTTGTGAAGTATGCTTCATCTCTCTTACAGTAGGGAAGTCGTTGTGAGAGTTGACTAAATCCGCCCCTGGGTCGAGGCTATCTTTGACACTATCGTCCTTTATCAATAGGCTTGCCAGTATTAGCAAGTTGGCAACTATTGTTCAGTGTTTCGCCTGCCATTCGATTTCTGTTTTTAGATTTGACTTGCTTCATCTTAGAAACTGTAATCTTACACACGTATGTTTTCCAAACATCCAATGCATTTATAGTGCAAAATATTTTAGTTTCAGAAATCTGTCCTTGCTGACTAATTTCCAGAAGTTCTCAGCAGTCTTGTCCAACACCGTTAGTATCGTGCATTTTTATTGAAAGGTGCTATGCTTGTTCTAATTAAAATTACATACAAGGATGGGCAATTAATTTGGCTTGGGGCACCTTTGAAAAGGCTGCGTTTAACGGATATATAATAGATTTGTTTAGCGGTATTAAATTCACTGCGCCAGATGCAGCCTACTCGTCAAGACAACGAACACCGAGGCCCAAAGGTTATGCAGACTGTTGCCCCAGCGGAGGTCCCTGCCTATTGTAATTTGATTGTAAAATAAAGAAATTAAGCAGAAATGGTACAGGATACGCTCTATTCTTTGTTCTTGTACAAATGCACTTTATCCAGTGCAAACAATTCAGTGAGAAAACCTCACACACATTTCAACAAATTTCACATTTGCAGATTCTTCCTGAATGCTTCTGCAGGCCACTGAATATGCTGTGGCAGGCCACATACGGCCTGCGGGCCTCTAGTTGGACCACCCTGATTTTAGCTTATATGAAATCGTAACGTAAAAAATTGATTTTATCTGTTGTTGAAGGCAACAATCTGATGTTGACGAGACTAACCCCAGTGGCTACATTGATTGATACTAAACAGCAGTCAGCAACAACTAGCTTTAGCGCGCAAATGTAATGTCTTTTTTGTGACATTTATGCAATAGGCGTGATGCACGAGTAGAGAGTCATACCCATGCCAAAAGGATTATTAGGAAAAGTTGCCAGCGAAATAAAATATATTTGCATTGAACAAAACCGAAAATACTTATAGGCTATTCATTAGCGATTACTAAAACTGGCAGACAGTCAAACTTGTAGAGAAATCAGTTGCTGTCGGTGGCCCTAGATGCTTAATAATAATAATATTTTATGGTGGGCTCATGGTTCATATCACAGACACAAGAGCACAAAAAATCAGCTAGCTATGTATCAGCGCACATTACAGAAACGGTGTTTGCACATGACCAACATTGGGAGGAGCAAAGTACGTTATCGTCACCACAGCTGTATCGTCATTCACACTCAACATATTATATGGAGTGTATTCTTGTATCCCTTCTGAAACACCAAATTTTTCAAACAAGTATTTTTGAAACAAATAAATTTCATCACGGGGGGCCTGAGGCAATTGCCCCTGTTGTCTCCCTTAATCTGGCTCTGCTTGTTTTTATAACTTAAATTTCGCTTTGAGCTTGTGAGATTTACCAAAAGCTTTTCATGTTCATATGATAATTTTTATTTCGCTTTGTTTATGGTGCAAAATTGCATTTTGACTGTTAAGATAAGGTTGAAGTCCAAATAAATCTGGGCCCCAGTCTTAATCTAACAACACACCATGCATTTGGCTGAAGTTGACTATTTGGTGATAGTGTTGTATGTATGACGTAAGTTTACATGCAATGTTTGTCATTGTTCAGGGGATTCAAGAAAAGAGCACCTAGAGCAATCAAGGAGATCAAGAAATTCGCGTTTAAAATGATGGGAACAACAGATGTTCGCATAGATACTCGTTTAAATAAAGCTGTGTGGTCGCAGGGCATCAGGTATGTGGGTTTGCAAGTTCAATTCATTGTACTGTGATAAAGTGCTTTAGCTTAAGCTGGTTTGCGTAGTTGCACGCAAAGTCTGCAACAAAAGATATCCTTATTTTTGTGATCAGAGCGCCAAGACTAAATCGGTGAGGCATGGAATAACACTGCAGGGTTGATAAAAGTCATAATTTTTTTAAATAAAAAAAGTCAAATTTGTTTGATTCAAATTGGATGTGTTTGAATTCAATCGAATTTTTTTATTTAACTATGATATTTTTGTTTTACTTGTAGGAGGTAGCCACCTAACCTAACACTCGTCATTTTTAATTTTAAAGGTTTTGTTTGTTTTGCAGTCGCGCTCAGAAGCTTGAGACCACCTGCTTAAAATTTGGAATTTTACAACACGTCAGGAAAATTCTCATTTGTCTCGTCACATTGCTTTTTGTGTTGGAAGAACATTTTTACCTTACATAGCTGATGCTTCTATTACAATGTTTAAGAATGAGCTTTTTAATGTTGTCTTGGAAACCAAAAATAATCAATATTATTGCAAATTTTGCTGCTGAAAACATGGGCAAAAAAGAGGTTATCTGTTGTAGGGAGGTGAAAAATTGTTACATTGCATGAAGTGGGGTCTTCAGAAATGCCATTAACTGAAAAGCTGAAGTTCAGCAAGATTGCAGTCCATCAGGCAGTCGCCAGATTCAAGACCTTTGGTAGTTTTCAGGGCTGGTAGGCCCAAGGTTTCCAGTCAAAGTGATGATCACATGATAAAGAAGATGTTAGTGTGCTTACCCACCACTTCGAACAAAAAGATTCGATCAGATTTGTTGTTCACAGGTGCAGATGTCAATACATCTACCAAGAAAGGTCATTTCAGTGATTAATTTGGAGCCAGGGACGGATTTAGGGAGCGTAAGGCCCTACGCCATCTTAGTTTTTTGGGCCCAACCCAGATGTGACCTATTTATCCATTTGTCTAAAAAGCGTGAAAACATGCCCCTCCTGTGTGTAGTGCCTCCTCAAAAATCTATATTTTGTGGTGCTGACGTTGGTTCTACGATTGCTTTGATCAGTGTTTCCCAACATTTTTAGGTTCGCGGCACCCTACAGGAAAAAATAAAATTTGCAGCACCCAGTTGCGAACCCGCAGGAATTTGCTTTAAGATTTAATGACATTGTGAAAATGTATTTTTAATGATATATTGAAAAACGTCTTTTCTCGCGGCACCCCGGTTGGTAACCACCACTACCTTCGATGTTTAACAGAAGCTAAAAGACTTTCCTACATTCTTATGAACAAATGGCAATGCGATCTTTTTTGGAATTAATTAATAAGTTAAATTTCGTTAAAATTCAGTGATTTCTAGCGTTTTTTGTAGTTTTTTTTTCGGTTAGGTAGTTTCATGCAGGACATTGTTGCTGCCCTCGACAATATCGTCTAATAAATTGTCGATCTGATTAGCACTGACAAAAAGCTCGCAGCAAAGCAAGACCGCCAGACACTGCAGAACTCCGACAAAAAGCAGTATTGTCATTCTTGTATTGTGTAACAAACATCATTATTGTGTTGTTACTGTACTGAAGAGTCTAGACTCTGGACATTTGCGCATTTTCGCTCGTTTCAATGTCGGTTGTGGAGTTACGCCTCTGCGCAGTTCCGCAAATTTAAGTTAAGAATGGGTCGTCATAGGAGGGAATTACACGGAGCCCTAGGCCATGACCTATATGGCCTATACGTAAATTCGTCACTGCTCAGAGCCTATAAAGCTGCCAGAATACGTTCCATGAAGACTAAGAGAAATATCATTGAAATGCCTCACCTCGGTTGGACCACTAACAAGTGGAGGAAGGTATTATTGATGGATAGCTGTTTTGCTGAACTTCAGTTTTTCAGATATTTGCCTTTCTGAGTACCCCTCTTCATGCAGTGTAATGATTTTTGACCTGTCCACACCTGGTAAAACCCTTTTTGCCCATTTTTTCAGCAGCAAACCTACGATGAATTTGATCATTCTTGCTTCCAAGACAACCAGATTGTTAAAAAGCTCACTCTTAAAGGTTGTAATAGAAGCATCAGTTATGTAGCAATGTTCTTCCAACTTAAAAAGCAATATGACGAAGCAAATGAGAATTTTTCAAAGTTGCTGTAAAAACCCAGATTTTAGGCAGGTGGTCTTAAACTTTTGAACACGACCGTAATGTATCTTTTCTGTGCTTTATTTCTTCAAATACAGCAGCTAGAAACAGCTCAACTTTCATTCAAACTTTCTTTGCGCTAATGCAATAACTCGCCAGCCGAAAGAGCTAGAGAGCTGTTCAAACCCTCTAAATGAAGAAAGTCTTCTGGTTTCGATTTTTATAAATTGGGAACTTATGGGTCTGGTGACGACACAAGTGGGGACGTAAAGGGGTTTTAGGATGGGGGCCATGACAGCCTGAAAAAAGTGAAGCACGACAATTTATTTGCATCTTTCGAGCCCTTGATTAGCCATCTAGCGTTATTAGTTGGCATGTTTGGCCTTAAATAATTAATGCCCTAGGCCTTGTGGATTATTTAGTTAAGTATCGAGAACACCAGCAAATACACTGGGGAGAGTTTCGTTTTGTGTCGTACTTCCGTTACAAGAGTAACATTTTAGATGAATGGTTGCTCTAATGAAAATTATGCTTGGTCTCTATAAAATGAAATGTCTTACGTTGCACATTGTCACCTAAATTTTCTAAAATTGTGTTGTGATGCTGGACGCGAGATGCTCTTTAAAAGTATTAGGCCAGTCGTCAGATAGTTCCACAGTATTTTGTTTTACTGAACGTGCATTCAGGTGGTCGGCTTTTTAAGCCACAAGTTAAATTCACTTCTGCAGCTCAGTCTTAAACTGAGTTTTAATTGTAGTTTCATGCAGTGACAATCTGACATTACCCATTCTTTCAGAAATGTTCCTTACCGCATTCGTGTCCGACTTGCAAGAAAGCGGAATGAAGATGAAGATTCTCCTAACAAGCTCTATACGCTTGTCACATACGTGCCAGTTGCATCGTTCAAGGGTCTCAATACGGTTAACGTGGATTCTGATGAATAAACGAACTCCTGGATACATGTTTGTTAATGCATTGCAGGCGCAACGTGAGACGAGGTCCTTACTTCTTGTTTTGAGTTGAAATTGCGACAGCCAGTGCCGTCGCAGCCCAACTCGGTCACCTCAAAATGCTTGCAGGGGTCCTCTAATGGTGATTTCTAAAACGATTTCAAGGTTATGGCACATTCCGATGCCGAATGGCCTTCACAAGCAAAATATCCTAGGTTTTTACTTTTTCTTATTTTACTATTTTTCCTGTTCCACTCGCAATCACCATTTCGGAAGAACCGTCGCCAGAAAGTCTTCCATTGGGGCTTATGTTTGTGCAGGGTGCCAAGACATTCTGAAAATTTGCATTTAATTCACAACACAGCATTTCCAAGTTGTCCTAATTCATTATAAAATTATTGAATATTTTTCCAAAGTCCCATAACAGGCTCGTTGATTGTAACTTAAATTTGTGTTACAAACTTCTAATGAAACGAAATCCAAATGTTAAAAAATATTGCAGGAAATCATAATCAAGCCTATCGTTCAATTATGAAAACACCGGAGCACTGAGGGTTGTCAAAGTAGCGAGCCGCGACGAACGTTTTCTTCCATTCGCGCAAATTTATTAACTTTACCAGTGAATTTTGCGTAAAAAGCATGCGCATCGTGCTTTATAGTTTGAACTGGCCGAAATGCGTATGCATACACCTTTCTGATGTGTAGACTTGTTAATCTGGTGCACGGCACATGTTTAGATTAATAACATTTTCCCCAGTCATGGGTAAACCTTTTGATCTCACAAACCTTGTGATATTTTGCAATAAAATTTTCTAAGGTCAAAGATAATTTTATCAGCAACAAATCTTCCAAATATGAGAGAAAACTATCAAGAAAGAAAACCGCGGTGAGGTTTGAAAATTTGTAGCAAGAGCTAGAAACAGTCAACTTTGGGGGGAAATGACCTTTAAAAGTCACAATATAGATAATGTTATTTTTTCAATATTTGGCAATGTTATTAGCATCCCTGAAATATTGGGGTTGTTCACTAATGTAGTTTGGCAGTAATAAGGCTTTAAACATGGCCAATATGAAGAATTTGTGCCCCCCTGTCTACGCCCCCCAGCTAAAAAGCTTTATAATCATGCCATTTCTTGACAGATTTATTTAAATTTTGCGGATGTTCATCATTTGGGTAAAGGAAAATTGGAGCGGGTGCCTTGACCACTTCTCGAGAATTGACACGGAATGGCCCTTTAGGGACCGCAAAAGCCGATTTATCGTCTTGCTCGTCATTTTTTCAACGATAACTTGCGAACCTCTGAAGGTATGTCCACAGGTAAAACATTGCACGAAAGGTTCTCGTGAAATATTTCAGGGAGGTCTGACAGCAAATTATGTTTGCACTTGAAATTTCTGAGACATTCCGCTTTTTTGCTTTGTTTCTTGCCTTTTTGGGAAAGTTCATGATGATTTTCAAAAAAATTTCTTGCCACCGTTTTCGCTTTTTTGCAAGGACTATACCTGGCCTCGAGTGCTTTCAAGGACTATACCAAGTCACATGCCATTGTTTTAGAGTTGGCGAAAAACAACGTTGCGGCTAAAAAGGTAATTTGAAAAAAGCGATTTTTTAGGTTTTACGCCAAAATCGCTGCCGATACTGGATTTCGGGTTGCAGCATTGGAACAACGCAAAAATATAACCAATAACAAAAAGTCGAAACTTCAAAATGTTTGATTGCACTTTTTGTCACTTTTCTTCAATTTTCGGACACTTGTCAGAAATATTTTTGATCACTGGCATAATTTTTTTTATTCTCATTACTTCTGCTTCAAATTTGGTAGGGTGTTGTTGGACGCAAATGTAAAAATATACTGCAACTTTCAGACTTATTGTGTTTGGTACTGGAAGTATGATATTTTACATGTGAAAAATGACCAAAACTTCCCTATAAAATCAACAGATTCATTTTTATACTTTCCAAAAAATTTGCGCAATTCTTGTACAAATATTTTTACAAACGTTGGGTCCTGGCCGACATTTTCTGTGCCGAATGAATTTTTCTAACGTGTTTGTAGATTTTTCTACAGGTTTTTTAACATACCCACTGCTTTTGTTTTGATTACTTTGTTTTTTTCAGTTTTTCCCCTGTTTGAGTTCGCCAATGACGCCACAAAGCTATCGCCAATACCTCAAAATATGCGCGGTGAAAAAACTTTTATTACAATAACTTCCTGGTGAACGTAACTTTAGCGGTTTGCGAGTTATCGCAAAAATTGTGTCGTAATGTCAATATATCGGCTTCTGCGGTCCCTAAAGGGTTTCTTGCGAGAGTAAAAATACCAATTATCTCAGTGGATCCGCCTCTTCGCGAGATGTTTTTTTCCGTCGCCAAAGTTCTTACGCACACAAGCAACAAGATGAAGCAAGTAAAGACATTCGTGCAATGTTCATTGCTTGAAAAGTTCCCCTGGAATGCTAACGTTGTTGGTATGTCACACGTTCACTGACCCCATGCGAATTTCACTCGTTTTCAAAAAAATAATCTTGGTTATTTTTGGCCAAGGTCACCAATGGTGAAAGTTTTTGTTTTTTCCTGGTCATTTTTGGCCAAGGATACCTACAGTGAAAGCTTTGTTTTTTCTTGGTCATTTTTGGCCAAGGTTACCAGCGGTGAAAGTATTTGTTTTTCATTGACATTTTTGGCCAAGGTTACTTTTATTGGCCACTTCGGTTATGAATACCATTGATAAAAGTTATGTTTGTGATTTGAGATTTTGAGCAACCTCTGGCATCCGCTCTGCCAAACCCGAGTTCGCGTTTGCTGGAGGCAATCTCTGGCACCCCACTGTGCAAGCAGGAGTGCGCGCTCCAGGACGCAACTGCTGGCATGGGATTGCAAGTACGGGTATACTCGTACACCGGTAGGCAAGCATTGCCATGCAAGTACGAGTGTCTCGTACCCCGGAATGGAACGTGTTAACAATTGCTTGAAAACTTTTTTGTTTCTTAGTAAAATGTATTATTTTAGTTTTCTTGTAAGTATAGGAATCCAAAATAGCTTCATACTCCGGTAAGATATGAACCACATTTATCTCTTAAGACTCGTTGTCCTGAAGTGTCCGGGTTTTCAATCACAAAACTATGGTATGCCTAGTGATAAGACCTTATGATCAAGCCTAGGAAGGGGACATGCCGGCCACTCAAGGATATGTTCCCGTGAGACTACGCCATGACTGACACAACAGAAAATGCAAAAGGGTATTCATGATGATATACAATTTTTAAAACACTGAAGGTTATGAAGAGTATCAGTATTCAGTATCAGTTTATTTAGGAACACCCATAAACAAGCATCAAATCATGCAATAGACAACAAACCACATTCGAACAGCATTTATTTTGTTCCCAGGACATCTGAAATAACCATACGGTTTTCTAGTCAGATACCCTGATGAATAAGGAAGAAAAAAAAATAGAGGAAAAGAAAACAAGTCCTAACTGAATAGCACATTTTAATAATGACGACCCAGGCTAGATAGTGTAGCATGTCATGTATTGCCAGAGCATATCTGGAAAACAACAATTGCCCTTTCATAAATTGTATAGGCAACAAGATATAGTCTAATATTTTCATTTGTTTTGTTTGGGAAACAAACACACACGATAAACAACAAATAAACAAGATAAAATAAACAATCAAACTCATGAATAGACATCCAATCAAAATTATATGTGCATCTTCCAGGGGTACCTAATATAACCAGGTAGTTTTCTAGTTTGGTCCCCCACTAGTCTAATGTTAAGATAGTGCTATGTTAAAGGGGCTTAAGGTTTGTACCATCAGAAATTTTTATTATGACAATGGAGAATACTTAGGGTGGCATATAATTGACACGAGTTAATATTGGTTTAAGAAGTATAACGTGCATTTCTTTTTGAAAATGTAGAAAGGTTGTACTTTTAAATTTTGATCTAAAGATTCCCAAATCTTAATTCCTATATAAGCAAGAGATTTTTGTGCAGTTGCCAATCTTTTTCTGGGAAGTATATATTCTTGAGATGTTTTCTCTCTAGTATTATATGAATGTATATTGTCCAACTTTGTGAATAAATAGTTAAAAACAGATGGTAAGCGGACATGCTTAAATTTATGCATCAATTTTGCTATTTGTAGCTTATAAATGTCATTTAGATTTAAAATTTTGAGCTGTGCATAGAGTTTTTCAGCATTTGATCTATATGAACTAAAATTAATTAATCTTATAATTATATTCTGTGTTGTTTTTATTGTTTTAAGTAAATATGTTGATGCTGAACCCCAGCTACTTATTCCATATTGAAGATGAGAGAAGACCAGACTATAATATACTGTTATTAAAGAATTGATGGGAAGGTAATGTCTAAGCCTTGTACTAGCTCCACAGGCTTGGGATATTTGTTTTTTCACTTGAGCTATGTGTGAGTTCCAGGTTAGCTTGTTGTCTAATACTACACCCAAATATTTAAGATTATCAACTTTGGATATAATATGATTATTAATGCTAATGTTCATGTCAAAGTCCAGAGGTATTTTTTGTTTTGTAATCAGCATGTAATGAGTTTTATTGTAATTTAGAAATAGTTTATTATGTTTCAACCAGTTGTCAATATTTTCTAGTTCCTCGTTAACCTTTTTTTGAGATCAGTGACTGATTTTGCTAAAAAAGAAAGAACTGTATCATCTACAAATAAAGTTGTTTTAAATTTTGAGACATGTGTAATATCGTTCACATAGCGTAAGAAAAACAAAGGCCCTAGATTTGAACCTTGTGGAACACCACATGTTACACTAGCTTTTTGTAATTGAATATCCTCAATACTTGCAAAATGTGTTCGATTAGCTAAGTAGTTTTCAAATAATTTCAATGGCAATCCTCTAATGCCATATTGTTTTTCTAGCTTTTCTAAAAGTTTTTTTGTGGTTCACAGTGTCAAATGCTTTGGAGAGATCTAGAAATATTGAACAAATTGCTAATCCCTGATCTAAATTATGGAGGTAATAGTTATATATTTCATTTATAGCTAATTCGGTAGATCTCCCTGCTCGAAATACATATTGGCTTGGAGATAATAGCTCGTTTGTCTCAACATAAGAATACAATCTAGAATAAAGAAGTTTTTCGAACACTTTATTGATTGCAGGTAATATAGATATCGGTCGATAATTTGAGCAGCATTCTTTTGATCTTGATTTGCGAATGGGGATAATTTGTGCTATCTTTAAATCATCAGGGTACTCACTATCAAGGATACATGTGTTAAAAAGATTTGATAAGAACTTGGAATTTGTTGTACCAGCTAGCTTAAGGTATTAGATTGGTATGTCATTTATAGGCACTGCTTTTTTGCATCCAAATTACTTATTACTTTTTGTACTTCTTCTGGGCAGGTGGGAGATAAGAAACAGGATGTCTGAAGGTTTGATGCTGGAGAAGTCTTTGGTGCGGCTAGAATTGGTTTTTCTATTTGGTTAGCTAATTTTTCTCCAATGGATGAAAAATATTTGCTCAAAGTATTAGCAATATCAAAGGCAGTAGTATCTGATGATCCCAGTTCGTTTTGCACATTGTTAATAATGTTTGTTTGTTTCTTTCCTTTGTTGAGTATTTCATTAATAATAGACCATAATTTTCTGGAGTTATTAACTTTTTGTGCTATCTGGTTTTTGAAACAAGTCATCTTAGCATATTCAATTATGTGGTTCAACTTGTTCCTGTATTTTTTATATTTGTTCCATTTATTGCTGTCAGTTTTATCTAGGTTTTGAATTTTAGAAAATAGTTTGTTTTTTGTTTTGATTGATTTTAATATGCCTTTAGAAATCCATGGCTTCTGGTGCATTCGTTGTTGTTTCCTTGACATCATTTTGAGGGGTGCATGTTTGTTTAGAGTTGTTTCAAATATAAGTTTAAATCTACAAAAAGTTGTGTTAACATCTTATATTTGCAATGTTTCCATATTCCTTTGAAGTTCATCTAGAAAAGCTTCAGTCTCAAATAGGGTAGTATCTCTAGCATATAGCTTTTTACATTTTCGGTACGACTTGGTTGAGGGTACGATGCAGAATATTGGGTAATGGTCACTAACATCCCAAATGCAGATTCCTGAATGTATGGTAATTCTGGATTTATTAGTGTATAAATGATCTAATAAAGTTGAGCTATGATCAGTAATTCTTGTTGGCTTATTTATCAGGCAGTGGATACCATAGCAGTATGTGAAGTTTTCAAAATCAGCCACTGAACTGTTTGAGTTTATCTTTAGCAAATCTATATTAAAATCTCCAAGAATATAATATGGGCAGTAACAAGAGGACAGCTTGTGTAAGCTACTAAAAAGTTCATCTTGGAAAGCTAGGAAATTACTATTTGGATGTCTATATACTACCCCTACCATAAGTTTATCCTTATTATTGCT
>Ga0210059_1001095_pt1 | contig 39359 bp, 25 predicted proteins | sample Ectturendosymbi2_FD_188042 | JGI IMG/M metagenome (GOLD analysis project Ga0210059, IMG submission 188042) | Ecteinascidia turbinata endosymbiont from Florida, USA - Sample 2 (SPAdes) (version 2) | ecosystem: Host-associated > Tunicates > Ascidians > Unclassified | place: Key West, Florida... | reverse complement strand
CATGTACAATGTATTTGCAAGAAAGTTGCCCACCGTTTGTTACCCTGTAGAATGCACTTTTGCGAATAGGGCTTACGGAACACTCCTTGGCAATAGATGGGCCTCCTCTTGATATCATAGCTTGTCCAACTTGACCTGCATATGCATAATTCCAACAAAGACTGAAATCCACGCGCTAACAAAAATTACGAAATACTAGAAACAGAAAAAGAAAACTTTACAGTACTGACCACCGAGCCGGAAGTCTTTTGGTTCACAGATAGGGCCACAAAGGTCGAAAGATCCAGAAACACTGTGGTCGGTATTGGATTTATAGAACCAAAATTTACACTGACAGGAGCGACATTTAACCACTAGACCGCAGCTGAACTAACTCGTTGCCTACTTTTTCCTATAAAATTTGTTTTTTCTCTGCTGCATCTGAATTTCAACCCAAATGCTGAAATTCTGTCAAGCTGCAAAATCCGTCTTGTCTTAGGTTTTCATGGAGCAGCTGTGCGAACAAGGTTCGATGACGGTATATATTTTCGATGACGGTATATTTTCGCAAGAAAAGCCCTCATACATTAAAAACAACAACCTAAGCTTGAACTTTGCATCACTTAATCAGAACCATATAGTAGCATAAATTGAAGAGTCCTTTAGATTGACGTATCGGGAATGCTAGAACTTGCCTCTATTGCAAAATTATCTGGTCTAATAGGTGCACGGCTCCTTTACCCATCAAGTTATACTAGAAGTAAGTACAAATCTTTTTTAATTATGAGCTCATAGTTGCATACCTGCAGCAGCATTTTCGCAGCCTCTCTTATTAACCACTTTGTTGCAACGCTTGCAAATGTCAATAATTGACACAAATAATATTACGTTATTTTAAAATTCTCGTAGAATATTGCCATGTAGAAAATTTCAAACCTAAAAGGAAAATGTATGCTTCGTGTTGGAGAACGAAGTAAACAACAAATTAAACCTGTTAACTCGAAGTCTTTTGCTGAATTGACAATTACATCACACTTCGAGGAAAGAACATCTGCGTTTTTGACTGATACGCTCAAATTTTCCCATTTTTCTTCATGAGATTGTCCTTGTGAAGAATTTGGAAAAGCAGTTTGGGGACCGTCCGAATTGAATACATCTCTTGCAGCCTAAAAATGTACAGTTGCAATTGCACATTTACCCGGATAGCTATTCAAGAAGCCAGAGCTATAAGACAAGATCAGTCAGCTATTGAATCTATTAAATCGGCAGCCGTGAATTATTATTGGATAATCTTCACCTGAAGGTTATTTAGTAATCGCTGGGTAACCCATGTTGAGTTAAATATGCACAAATAGCAATTTTTAACTGATGTCGTTTGTTAAAAGCAAAAAACTCAAGTCTTTTTGAACGAGTGTATGAATGTTTGTTTTCGTTACTTACGTACGTTAATTTCTGTGATTCGATAGCAGCTTTATATGAATAACGTCCAATCAAGTCAGTCTGCGACTTCAACAATGATGAAGATTTTGTAAAAATCGTTTTAAATGTTTTCAATGTTGGGCTAGCTTTGTTAGTTATCAAGCGCGACTTATGTTTCAGTGTTTTTTATATTATCTTTTTTCGATAGACAGTTGCCATCGCTTTCTGAATACGAAAAGGCATAGTTGAGAGAGACAGACAAGATGTTTTGAAATTAAAGATTATTTTTCCTCAAATGTTTCAGTTAGGCTTGAACAGCATCGAAAGGTCTTTATTCATCAAAATCAAACATGTAGTTATTCATAACTGTTCTTCGATCAACAACAGCTATCTAACGCAGCTGGCTGTCACCCCCGTTTCAGTGAATTCCTTCAGCATGTTAAAAGAATAACACTGATGGAAACTTTATGAGACATTCTCTGCACGAAACCGACCAAACACTTTTACCGCTAAAATGTTGGAATCCTGCATCTTCGAACAATTTGTCATGCATTGCTAATAGTTTGGGTAAATGCTTGGTATGGTTTCATTCAAATGATTGGTTGCTGCACTGTTGGTTCTGCAACATGGCAAGAGTTGAAATTTTCACTCTGTCACTAAGTTTCGTTGTAATTAAATTCATTTTTATCCTTTAATCAAGAATATAAATGCGTAGGTTCGGTGTTTCCACATGCCAGGAATCTCCCCATATTTTCAAAGCTGTTTTTTGGATATAATGTTCAGTGCCTTCACCTTCGCTAAAAACGAAGCGATGGCATTTGCATTGCGACTGAGGATTGCGTATGCACTGCATACTGAACCCTCCAAACGGAAACAACTCTTAGAGTGCAAGTATCTGTAAGTATTGGAAATTGCAACTACGGTGCAACAACACAATAAGGAACTTTCACCATGACGCTGGGGAAAATAAATTCTTGTTGAAAACAAACAACACCATCTAATTCATTTTTAGTAGATTCTTACCGTCAAACAAGCCTGGTCCGAGGGGTATAAAACCAACTTGATGTTTTGAAGAGAGCTGGGCTGAAAATTGCTAACAACGGTTTGAAAACATTTCATCACTAAGCTTGCAGGATATCCGAAACCGCCAGCGCCCAAGGCCGGGAAAGCGATGGAGGAATAGCCCGATGAATTCGCTTTGAGTAAACACTCACGAACAGCATTGGTTAGAGCAAATTCTCCAACACTGGCGACGTAGTCATCCAATATAACGTGGTAAACCTCCTGACAGTTGAGTTGAAAACCTGAAGTCGCCACAATGTTTCCAACAGTTCCTTTCGTAGCTGCTTTCAAACAAGCGCTCTGCGGGCGAAAAGGGATAATTTCCACGAAAATGAAACATAAACACTCAATAAGAAGCTATTTTGGATTATGCACTATGAGTTAACTTTTGAAGGAAGTACGATAACCTGCTACAAGTAGTACTGTATTTACAAGTGAAAAAACCTTCTGCACACTCAAAAGTTTCATCTTTGTAGTGCTTTGTTTCAAACGTTTTTGAATATAAAATATAAATCTATTGGAAATCATTTGAACTGTCGCAGAAAGATCACATCATCTTGTTACATTTATTGGATATGAGTAGCAATGGTTTCACGTGACACCTTTCGCGCTATCCAAATCGCATCATGAATTAAGTTAAACTTGGCACCACACAGATTGAACAAAAAAAATTATCATTTGCTGCTGTCACATATCTTGAACAAAGAGCTTTCAGGACATGGCACATTTTCGACATTTCTGCAACTGCCTTCCACAGACCACAGCACCAAACACCTTGCCTAACTTTAGCAATGTTCAATGTGTAGGTTAGAAAAGTTAATTTGGCGGATAGCAAACGTTTGGGTTGACCACACGCACGATCCGCTTAAAGTAAACATTAATTGTAAACGATCAACTGTAAACAGATTGCAAACCGGTAAAAATGTTACGATTATGTCAACGAAATTAAACGCCTCGTTGCGAATTCGAACATGCTACAGTGAAGCGCATACATCTCTTGCTGGCGTTTTAGAGGTGGAAACGTCGTGATTTGAAATAACAAGTAAGCAGTGGTTGCTTCCTTATCCAAGATCATGTCTGTATTGAACATCAGTTTCGCTAAAGCTTTCAAATGCACTCTTTACAATCCTTAAAATACAGCAACTTGACGATTATTAGTACCTGGAACTGAGGTCCTGCTCGTTTTGCAAGAGCCATTGAAGTTGCAGTCAACCGGAACGATTTGTTGTTGCAAGGATAGGATGAAGTGACGATAACCTGCGTCTGAGTTCCAAATTTTGATGAGAATGGTTTTTAGTACAGGATTGCACACAAATTCTTCGGTCAAAAACGATAAAAAGATCTGTGTCTCTTGCAAGTAAACGACCAGATGTTTTTTTGTTTTATGAAATTAGACAGGTTTGCAGACCTGTTGACCTCTCAGATAACACAAAGCATAGTTTAAAGTTGAATAAAAGGTTTGGAGTAAACTAATCTATGTTGGCCTATGCGTTACCCCACAGAATAATTCGGAATTAAGTATGTTAAAAAAATTTAATATGAACAAAATTAAATTTAACTAGTTTTAACAGAAAAGGTGGATTTGAAGTTCTGTAAAATTTTCAACGATTTTTTTCCTTTAAAAGAATTTCTTAGATAATTTTTCTAGTTTAAAAAATATCGTAAACAAATTTTTATCATGGATTTTCACTTCCAAAAAAGCAAAGATAACAAAAACTTTATTTTTTGCTGCCACCCCATGGTTCAGAGTTCGCGAGCGAATATAATTAGTTTGTTTTATGTTGCTCAAGAAAACTGTAAATGTCTCTTGACCCTCAGTGGGTCAATAGTTTTGACTCTAGTTGCACGTGTATATACCGTGATTGTTTGGAGAAAGAGATGGGCAGGTATAAAACTGTATCAAATAGTGTAGGCTCAGAATAGTAGTAAGGGCAAATAAATTATTCTGTAACGTGAAGGTGTTTTTCATCTGTGCAGATTTAATTCCAGGGAAACGCTGGTATTTGACCTTTGTGACGCAAAATACAACGACTTTTGCTAGAACTCCAAGTTCAACAGACATATCCATCACCCTCGAGTTTGCGAGGCAACGCGGGATTAACCCAACCATAGGAAGGTTGTTTAACGATGACGTCAGATTCAACATGATCATTACGCTTGTGTCAGGGTAGAATGATTATATGCTAAATCGAGAGGAGAGTGGTTAAAAAGTAAAAAGGTTTTGAAAACTTATTCTGGTTTACCCGAAGCAAGTCTTGGTTTACAGCAGGAACTTCTTGGTTCTGACAAGAAACTAAAATTTTTCTCAAAATCTTAACTAAGCCAATGGCGACATGGTGCATTTTTTAAGACAAGTGCCTCTCATGCTGGTGTATTGGGATCGTTTCTCGGTAGGGTCAAACCGTAGTCTTGATGAAACTGTACTTGTAACCTATCCAATCCCGTGTTGCGCGGTGATGGGTTCCAGTATGTTGCCATCATTGCGCCTGTTCATTACGGGAGTAACCGCTTGGCACACGTGAATAGGTAGACAGTGGACATTAGCATTGGTAGACCAAGTGGTTTATGAAACAAGCATAAAACTTAAAGTTTTCTATGTGCTCTGTAATTGGTCACAAACGGTATCGTTTTCCTGTAATGCGTGTAGGAAAATGGAAGAGTGACCTTACTGAAACAGCCCTGAGTTCCCTCATCACTCGGTAATTCTGTCTCTGGTAAGACAGATCAATCCTTTACAGGACAATGTAAAAAAAACAGTGACAGCCGATGTGCATGCAGCTTTGGTCGATGAATATTAGCATTTCTTTAACAGTAGGCAGAAAAATCATTTTATTGAATCACATAGGAACAACTGGCGCAAAAGCATTTGAGTGACGGCATTAAGACTACAATAAACTCTTTATGTGTCTCACGTCTTTACAATTAAAAACAAATTTGAATTTAAGATTTTGCGAACCTCTTTTTCACTAGCTTATGATGCTAAAGCATTTTAATAGCAAAATGTTTCCGACGAAAGTTTGTTTTCCAAGGAAAAATTTGAAAAAGAACATCTTAAGGTTTTAACTGCTAGTTTTTCAACACAACCTTGTTGAATTTGAATTTGTGAAGTGGATCTTTGCTTTTTTAAAGAAAATATCTCGCTGGCAGAGTATTATTGTATGTGACATATCAAAGTCAACATATACCAATCTGCAAGAGGAAGTTTATCTGCAACCCAACAAAATACTTCTGCATGATAAAACGAATTCAGAGACTCACCGCAAATGTAGATATATCTCCAGTAACGAGAGAAAATGTCGGACAAGATTCAGCGGTCGATGTCGACTGCTGTTTGTTCTACAATATCAAGAAGTAAAATGAAATTGCACTGCACCAGCTAATTACACAGATATGATCTTTCATGTAAGTTTCAGGAAGTATTGTCAGTTTTTGGTAAGACTAGCACGAGCATCGGCATAAGCGAGCCAATACTCTTTGTATATGCGTGCAACCACAAGGTTTTACTGAGAGTTTCTCGAAAATGATTTAAAGAAAAGTATCGAAGACAAATCCATATGAGAGTATTAAAATCTAACGCAAACAAAGCCAAACTTTTCTCTCTGTGTTTGCAAATATGCGACGCAAAAATACATAGCTCGCGTGGTAAAAAAATTTCCAAAGTGTAATCAATAAACCAGGTGAAAAAAATCTGTTAGATCGAACAAATGTAATTCGTTTTTGAAAAATCTGGTAGAAAATTTTCAATCACAGTTGCTGTTGTAGTGTTTGTTGCCCCAGCAGATTGCAACGCCGTGTAAAAAGCAAAACGTATGGCTGAAATTCCCACGTTTGGCTTTGCAATTTGACCTTGCAGTGAATCGCGGCGATGGGTTTGTAATTTCGTAGTCGTTAACAGAAAGCATTGATTTTGAGTTTTGATATCACAACAATAATGATGTAGTTATCTCTAAATATTGTTTTGAACAGAAATCAATTCTTTCGTTCTTGGATCAAACGGAACTAATCCAGATTCAGTGGCTTTAAACTGAGCTAACGTAACATCACACTGATAATGATAAACCTCTGACCAATGCAAAGGAATATATGTTTGCTTCAGCTGCTGTTACTCATTGAACTATTAGTATGCATTAGGTATTTCTTAGTAATTTAAATCGTAATTGACTTTCAAGCTAGCTTGTATGAAATAATTTGTGCAATGACAGTCGCGAGAAGAAATACAAAGGCAGCATAAAGTGATTGACCAAAGAAGCTCCTAGTTTAGAAATGTTTGAATGAGATTTCGTTATTCAGCATCGACTATGGCCATACCACCAAATACAGATCATTTAACGAACTATCATAAAAAATGTACAACATGACTAATTCCTGTATGCCTTTCTTTGAAAAAATAATTTAGGCCTCAGTCGCTGCAACAAAAACTTAATATTTGCAACAAGACAGAGTCAAGATGTTTTGGAAAATACCTCCAAGTGAAAAGCAGACTTGTATGACGAAGTCTGCGGCTTCGTTTCTGACTCAAGTCCAACAACGCGTCTGATCGATGATACAAAAAGCTCGACGACATTGGCGTTCGATTTTTCCACAAAGTCAATCTGCAAACATGATAAACGACTTTTGCTTTAAATCAGGCAATTGAAAGTTACGTAGACAATACATGAAACAACAGCAACCCACACAAAGAGAAGTACAATGGCAACACAAGTCCGCACAATGTTACGTCTGGAATCGCGCCTCATTCATGTTGTACAAAAAGCGAACTTACATGCTAAAAAAATGATCGTATAATTATTTCACCTGTGTTACCGAGCAATCTTCGTTTTCTTCAGCATAGTCAACAGCAGCTTCTACAATCAACGGAATACACAATTCAGGTTTGCCACCGAACACTCCGCAGCTTATTGCTGGAATGGCTATTGACTTTAATCCGAGGTTTGATGCCTCAGCCAATGACTTCTTCACGCATTTCTTTAAATCGCGTTTGTTCTCAAACTCGGAACCAGATTGCCATCTGATGGACAAAACAATGGCAGAAACTAAGTAAGGGTTAATCTAACGTTTTGACCCAAATCCTCTCAGCTGCCATCAGTTTTTTTTAATCAAGGGCAACGTTTAGCCGCAAGCTTGCTACGTGAAGCGTCGAAGTAGAAAAAATATATTCATTTACAGTCAGTAAAAACTATCTGCAATTAAATTTTTCTGCACAGTCTGTTAATTGAAGTTTCAATTGAAGCATCAAAGGTTTGTCACCGTAAAATGCCACCAATTAACACAAATCGCAAAGCTTATTTTGGTGCATTGTTCTACTGTTACTGACTTGAATAATATTTTTAATGTTTTCAAAGGTCATTTAAGCAAAATTTCCATTGTTTTCAAATGCATCTAGCCTGGGGAGATCTTGCAATCTAAGATACAAACCTGGTGCACTTTTTAACTTTTCAAAATCCTACTTGCTTTAAATACGCAAAATCATTGACATGGTCTTCACTTTGTAGATGCTTTGTTGTGACTAGTTTGTAGACAGCTGCTACTAATCAGTGGTATTGACATAGTTTTTCTACGTATACTAGCGTTCTTGAGCACGTGTACAGGTCCATGATCATTCAGCACGGCCTAACTGCCGTGCTGCACGACGCATAGCTAACATTCTTCGTTTGATGCAATCTATCACTTTCTACAAAACATTTGAGTTTTTTGGTTTGCAGTGCGCACGTCAGAAACACTAAAATGATTATTCCTAACTTTTCAATTGGGTAAAGTTTGATTATATTGGTAAAATGGCAAACCGAATGAAAATATGTTGAAACAGGCGTAGACGTAAAGTTCGGTCGATCAGTAAAGTGAATCTGCAATCTCATTTGCTACAGGGAATGCAAGCGTTAGCAAGAAAATGTTAAGCAGATATGTTCCTGCTGTATCTAAATTCTTATTTTTCAACAACGTGCAAAAATGAAAACTTCAGGTAGAGAAAATGAAAAAAAGCTAGAGGAACCTGAAACAAATCTTATTTCTGTTCGATATCTTTGTCTACGTCGGGACACTTCAACGGAGAGACAACTGGCTCTGCAATAACCTTTTCGGATGTCTTGCGAAAGGGCGCGGCGGCTTTCTGTTAACGTGAGCAATACTCTAAATGTTCGGGAATTTAGATTGCAAAAATTTTAAAATACGCCTGAAAGTAATAGGAAAGCTGGGTGAGGAAAGAACTTACCTAGGACCGAGTGCGTGGATTACAGCTTTAAATGTAAGATTCCCACCCGTCGTGCTCATTACTTGACCAGGTTTGAGTTTTCCGTTTGCTGATTTGTAGTTGTTCATTTCGTTCTGGATAACTTGACCGCCTGGACATCATAGTCAACACAGACTAGCTAAAATCGCAACTTCACAAGGATTAACAGTTTATTAATCACATGAAATACATCTAATCACAGTTTATATTTTACCCGTATTCAGAATGCTTCCCGAAACACCAGCTGGAAGCAATTCCAAATTTTCGTTAGTAGCGTTGACAATGGTTTGGCACTGAGAGTCAATTATATCCACTTGAAGAGCCCGCACCGTGATGTTTGTGTGACGAATTTGCATGGTAATATTTGGCGCTGCCTTGACACGGCTCTTAACACAAAACATATGGAATGTAATTTCAACATAATTTATAGTAGTTGGGTGATTATAGTTCAGCGACTAACTGATACAGTGCGCGATATTTCAACACTTCCTACCATTTGTTGTTTTTTGAAAATCATGCCCGACGATGCTCGTTGTATAGAAGCAGTAGTGTCACGGCGTTCTAGCAAAACGAAAATCTAATAGGCCGATTTCGGGCCTGCACACAAAACGTTTTTATAACATTCAAAGTAACGATTTTTTTCTTTCGTGAAGTACATTTGTTGTGCTCACCGCAGTTGAAGCGATTGTGATTTTTCTTCACTTAATTCTACTGGCAAACACAGCTGCGTTCTTTGGTTTTCTGCTGGGATTGGTCTCACACTCTTTTTGAGGTGACAGTAGTATGGAAATTAGCACGCGATGGAGTTGCGTCAAAAAGATCAGTCACTAACGCGATTCTTGGCTTGATGGCCTACAAACAAGCTTTTAATGCCAATAAAGCTATCTTAGATACTTTCTTTTATGCCTAAAGCGCCATCGTGGACAGTTTCGTGATATTTTCTTATTTGAGAAACATTACATTCCACAGTATTATTGTTGACTAACAAGCTACGTTTGTGCTTGTTTAAATCAATTTTTGTTCAAAGATTTGTGCTTGTTTAAGTCAATTTTTTGTTCAAGGTGTTTGCTATTTTGGGTGTGATAAAACCGTGCACCTGCCTGCAGCTATACCCGCACACTGCGTTTTTTGTTAACCCACAGTTGCAAAAATCTTTAACTCACTCGGTAAATTTGATTTTCGGGTCTAAATCGGGCTTCAAAAAGAAATATCGCGATCGAGCCGGGTTCGGGTTTGTAATTTGGGACTTGGGCCGGGATCGGGCTTAAAAATCAGGCCCGTTTACAACTATGGCTTGACTGGCAGAGTGCGTACATTCATGCGGAACGACGACAGTTTTTTTCTCCAACTCCAACAGAAAGCTTGTTGCATTAAAGAAGTCGAAGAAAACACGTCGTATATTGTCGAGGTCGATAAAAAAATTTCTGAACCACAATTATTTTTTTTTAAAGTAAGCTGGTACACTATTCCTTGTCTCCAAAACCTCGCAAGGGGCAACACTGGCACTTTAACACTGATGAGCCGCCGTTTATCAGTGTCGCGTCATTGATCAGTCCGGTTTAAAGCCGATTTGTTTGTCTTAAACTGTGCTGCGTTAAGATTATTTATATGGGTTTATGTTATGCATTGTGGTTAAAAAGTGAAACAGTAACATGATAACACTTATGAAACAGTGATCCACGACGTTAAAATTTGTGTTTCAACAACCAAAGAAAATAATTTTTTTCAAAATCAAAAGACTATTTTGTTTAAATTTGAACGAAAACTATTTTTATGTGGTTGATAATGATGACCAACTATACACTTGCGAACTACACATCCAGAGCGAACTGTGTTAACTTTCCTGCAAACTCACTCAACTCCTCATGCGTTTGGCGAATTAGAAGAAATCAATGTCAGGTGACCAGGAAAGTGAGTTTACGAGATCACTTAGCCGTTATCTAAAAAGTCTACTGTTATAATAGAATAACGGGTATGGCGCAAGGGACGACCGACTTTTTTTATTTCAGTTTATTTCGTGGTCCATATCGGTGGAACATTCATCATATCCATAGCATTGGCTCAATATGCATTTGAACGTATTGGATTACTAAAATTAAAAAAATAATAATGCCAATGAATAATAGTTATAGTAGTTTTGTTACTAAGACATTGCCTTTTTATGCACTAAAACATGAAAGCTGACACTTGAAAGCTGTAGATCATTTAATTCTTTCAAGTTCGTCAGCTACCCTGAAACAGACGAGATCGGTTTCAGCTTTTCGAGTAATAACGTCGTTCACAAAAAATCTAAGAATTCAAGCACTTAGACCAAAGAAGATAAGCAACCTCACAGCTAAACACAATTCTCAAATTTCCCATCTCAAATCATATTACCGTGGGCTTAAACGGTCCCTTGGGTTTGTTGGTAAACCAATCCGGTGGCTCAACAAGAACAAGACAGTGGTACTTCAGACCAATCGTTTTTAAATGTTCTTGTCCCTTTTTGCTTCTGAAATATTCTGGCATTCCAGGATCTCTGATCTCTTGTGTAACAATTGAAATTCTGGAGATTGCACTTTGAATCCACTGCAAGGCTATAAAGGTTGAAATCGGTTATAAACTGACATCAAGTACTAACAAATTCAATTAAAAGACTCCATTTCAACTTTACTATCTAAGCTTAACGCCGACTGTATAAAGTGAACAATACCGTAAGTATGCTTGAAACTAACTAAAATAGGGATGTATATCTTGAAGCAAGTTATGCGCTGAACTTGGTCATCTTGCCTTTGCAACAATACCAGCGAGCACTAAGGCAGGTTTTAAAAGTTTTGCTACTTAAATAGTACTGCTGCAAATCGGTAAAAAACTATTCTTCATTTAAAAGTTGTTTAAATTGCAGGTGAATTTCAAAAATGTTGGCTAAACCTGTTAATCATTTTTTGGAAGAACACCAAATGTAAAACAAAGGTGGTTTGGTGAGTAAGCAAAACAGCACTAGTTTATATTTCGAGACTCGAAATACACTTACGAAAATTTCTTGCACGTTATGAACTTTAGTGAGTCTATTTTTTAGTAACCTTCCTTCTACGTCTTCACATCACTCAAACCACAAATTGTAAGATGGTTTAGCGATGGAGACAATGTTAAGATGCTTTTCAAAACAAAGCAGAGTTCAGATTTACTGAGATGTGTTGGGATGCTTGATAAGGCAAACCAGTTCTATTTCTTGAATTACAGATTAGTTGCCAATCAAATAATTTTTGCAGGTATTAAATCTGTACTCTGTTCCACTCGCTTTGAAGTTGTTCATCCGATTTGCAAGTCTTTCATAGAGTGCTGCAGAGATCGGGGGAACAGACTGATGTATTCGGTCTAGAGCAGTTCGGCGCCGTTGTTTCGGCGACGAGCCGTTTCGGCGATGGTGGTCGCAAATGTTTTATGCGAAAAAATGTGCTTTAGAAATACTTTGAAGGTAAGACCACGAAGGATGTTTGCTTAATAATTATTTTTGTTGTCATCCTGGTCGCCAGCGGCCAGTGTAGTTTCCCGTCTGTCAGGATTTTGGAAGAACTAAATGCGACCCTGACCACGTGTGTAAAGAAATATGGCTTCTGATGTTTATTTTTGCTGGCATGAGGCGTTTGTGGGTTTACACCAAGGTTAAGCCTGGACAGCATCTATTGCTTGATCTTTCACGTAGGTAGGAGCGCATTTAGGGGGTCTGTTTGGTTGTCATGGCAGACCCCTTTGCACCGCAGGTACTCGCATTAAAGCCGATAAAATATCAAACGCTGTCACTGCAAGTCTCAAATGCGGGTGTTTTGGAACAGGCAACAGCCTACAATTCCCTTGTAATGTTGCATAGTACTACTACGAAACAACAACGTTACTGCCTTGTCTAAATAGCGCCTGCGCAATGACATCAAACAATTCACGTTTTTGAACACTCGAAATTGATATTGCGTCGAACGCACATGTCTCTGAATTTCCTCCTCTGGCAGTGCTGGCTCTAATGCTGTCGGAATTGCGTACACTGCCACGCACACGTAGGAGCTGTTTTGTAATAATTTGCTTCATGGCGAGAGGACAGTCTCCAATCACGATCGCTTCGTTTTGCAATTTCGGGCTAATTTTATCTGCTGTTTACACCTACTAGGTTATGACAAAATTAGGTAAGTTTAGGCTTTCCTCAACGTCACGGCAAGTGACGTGGGTTCGTTTCCACTGAAACTATAATTTTATAAGCAACTTCTCATAATGAAAGGCGCGACAGCTAGCCTCAAAAATTGTGGCCGCATTATCTAAACAAAATATCAGTCAAGCTTCGTATTTCGAAACTTGCCTTTTTAGCATTAAGCAGTTGACGATGTTGTTTGCTGCGCAAGAAGTCCTATATTCATTTCGAGTAATTCACTTTTACATTACGATGCAAAGTAATCAGAGCAATTGCAATTCAATCGTTCTTCTCCGCAATAATTTTTCAAGCATATTGATAACACCGCTATTTTGATAGACAGCGCGCTCCACAGACGCAGTTGTGCAGCTGGTTGTCAACATCGTTTTTATAAGCGTATGTGCGTTTTAATAAACAGCTCTCATTACTGTACGATTGGGACAAGTGCTAGACCGAATCTTGCGCCTGCACGCTTCACAACGGCAGTGCGAACTTTTCCACTTTGGTGACATTCCAAAGGAAAACACATTTCATATTTCATCGCCGAAACGGCGGCGTCGAACTGCCCCATTCCGGATGTATTAAGGCAGGTGTCGGCAAACACCTGGCCGCGACCCGCTGCCGGTCCGTGAAGAAATTGTTACCGGGCCTGGCGGAAGGCCAGATTGTTCCAAAAATGACTGCAACGACTGACATAAGGAACACAATGCGGGTGCCATTCATAATCCCTACAGGTCGGAGCATCTTAGTGCTGCAAAGCAAGCCCAGATCTCTCCCTGAATCAGTGCCATGATGACTTACGAGTTGTAATAAATTTGCATGTGCCAAACATTCATTATTTTATTGAGGGCCGGTCTGCAACATAATGCCAGGCTGAAACCGGTCCACACTGCGAAAAAGGTTGCCAACTCCTGCATTAAGGCATGTCTATACCAGCAATAAATACAGAAAAATTTCATCCGTACTAGAAATTTGAAACTTCTTACAGTTATCTCGGCAAAGGCAAAATAATTTTAATGAATGGCACCTTTACGTTTCTTCTACTGAGTCTTTACTATACATAAGAAAATCCATGTGCTTTTCAAAATCTTCACCATAGCTTTTGCATATGCTCCTGCATAAAAAGTTGCCACACCTGATTCCACGTTTGCTGCATTTCCTTTAATGACAACTTCTCCCTTTCTCTTGTCTTTAGTTCTCCAATCTATTTCAACGTTCTTTAACTTGTCCACAGCTTCTTTGCCAAACACTCCAAGGTGTAATTCAAAATATTGGACAACAACAGGTCGCTCCGGAATTGTCGACGTAATGATTGCATTTACATCGATGTGTTCATTTATTTGGCGAATCACTTCCTCGAAATTGTAACGTAATCCAACTACGTCAATTTTCGACTTTTTTTTCTGCACAGACATCAAAACATTTCAAACGAAGGTAAAGAATCACAGGTAAATCAAACATCAAAGAATCAAGCTTTTGCCTTCTCAACTGTCTCAGCACACATTGTAGTTATCTATATGTGGTGGTAGCCAGGATGATTGACTACAAATACAGGCATGAAGTGGAAAGGTATGGGTGGATTGTTCCACAGCAGGCCTCTCTTTTAATCTAAAAACGATAAATTTTCACCAAGAAACATCTCCTTTGAAGCATTAATATTCTTCATCAATTTCATACAAGGTTTTGGATGACACAGCCATTTTCACCTTGTACAAAACACGGAAGACCTGTATAAAACTGCTCTTTCAGCAACGACTAGCGCATGAGGTTTTCATAATCATATTACTGTGGTACTTCGCAAACTCTTTTAACGAGCAATCCGCTGTTACTGACAATTTTAGGAGACCCACTACCGCGTTTCTCCGATAATAAGGCCGAGCGTGATTTTTGATGGGTATTTTAATATAAGCCCTAGTTTGAAAACCGATGACCTGCAAGACATTCCAGAGGATGATGATATGATTGTTTTTGAATGAATTGTTGTTAACGAATTTCTGCATAAAAAACATGTTAATGATAAATAAATGTAGATAGTTTTTCGTAATTTCTGTTTGTTTAGAAATCTCTTAATTTTTACTTCGTAACTTCATTTTTTTGATATATCAAAATAAGGCATCCCCCGAAAATAAGCCCTAATGTACATTTCGGAGTGAAAATTAATATAAGCCCTGTAGTATTATCGGGGAAACACGGTATAACAATTTTTTTAGGCTCATTGTAACACCTCAACATCCACTCGCTTGATGCGCAACCTTATAGCCAGAGTTGCTGCGTTCCAAATACAAAAAACAGCTTGTTTCCGGATCGTGCAGTAAATTTATAGCCTACTGTTACAGCTGAAAATGCTACTCAACAGTATTCCAAGCACGTGCTACTCGACCCGCTGGTTGAGAAGTGCTGCAGTCTTTCACACGACACTTCGTTTGACGACGTAGGTAACGTGTTGCATAATAGAACACACGACGCCTTGGCAAACCACACACAACGATGCTTGGGCAGAGTGCTGTGTAGGGTGATGCAGATGTTACTTATGCCTCAGCAGTTTGGGCTTCCAGGATGTTGTTCTAATGGCAAGGCAAGCCACGACCGCATGCAGCTCTTATGTTTGAAAGACTTGCGATATTTTTCCCGCAGCTTTATTTACACTGTACGTCAGGCAAGTAAGGTACCAATTCACAAGGTCTTGCTGAGACCAGGAGTAGCCGAGCTTCGGACTTACCAGCACCGAAGCGGCCGCAGTAACCACGGGCTAGTCCTGCTCGTGAGGCACTCACTCTGGCATCAAATGGCAAGAAGTTTTTTGAGATTGATACAGAGCTCTTTTTATACTTTCAATCTGTCTCACTTGTTAATTTTAGTCAACCGCCACTCATTTCCTTTAGATGTTCACTTTTTGCCTACTTTTCCTTGTTCATCACATTACCGTATATGTTTTTTGTTATTGTCAGTTACATGTAAGTAGGTCAAGAACATTAGGAAGCCTACCTGAATATATGGATGAATCGTCGGAAAACAAACGAAATAAAAATAATCACCAGAACAGAAACTGGATTTGCTTGCAAGAAATACGTAGCTTGCTGGAACAAGTTGATCTTATATTTTTCCAATGACATTTAATCCCTTCAACTAAAATGTATCATGCTTAAGGCGTTCGGGTGCATGGAAATATTTTTCAATGCAGTTAAAGCAAAACAGTTTATTTGTTGTCAAGAAAATCGCTATACCCAATTACTTCCTTCATCAGAAAGCTTCTGATATACATTTCATCACAAGAGCAAGTGAGAATCACGTTCCTCACTTATTCACCAAAGATTCAACAAAATTGTTCGTTAACCTTCCTTCTTTTTTGCGAGAAACATGCATTAAAAAACATCAAACCTAGTTCCTTTAGCTCTTTGTATACTTTTAAGTCTTCCGTATTGTGATCTGAGGAGATGAAGTTACACAACTGTATGTTATCGCGGGAAAGTTTCATAAAAGACATTCAGCAAATTACAGATCGAAGATCTTTGATTGGCAAAGAGCAAGCTCTACTCTGCCAGGGTCATAGATCTGGGACTTGATAGGTAGACCCACACGAATATTTTCTAAGTCCAATATTCTAGTTTCAAACCACTAAGTGGTTGTTGTCTCACATATCTTCAGAATTGCTGACCACCATGCTTCACGTTCCACACAAATAAAAAACAATTAATTTGTCAATTCCACGTAATAGTGTCTCTGGTCCTTACAGAAGTTATAATTTGAAAAAAGTTTTTTATTGAAGCTTTTAAAACCAACTGTTCACAACGTTCGGCTTTTTAAATTTCTTTCTCTTATGAAAATACTTCAACAGCCCTGCTCATTAATTATCGGTTTGGTTTTTTAACTGAGCAGTTTTTCTTCAAAATCTTGAAATGCTTTTGCCACTTCATTTGAGTTAAATCAATGCAACAATCCCAGCGTGTAATTGTGTTTGATGATATATTCTCTCCCGCACCTCAGTCTGCTGCAATTTAAAACGCTGACTTAAAATCCAGTAATACTGCAAAATGGGCGCTGAGTTAAACAAAATTAGTTATTTGAAAATAGTTGCTAGCTGAAAAATGATATTCTTGAAAGAATCCCGGTCGAAAAAATTTTGTTTCATAAAAATTTATGTTAACTTGATAGAATTATACCTACTTCAACCCAATGTTTGCGTGATTCGAGTCATGAATTTCAGCGACTTGCATGAAATCGCATTCTGTAAAAATGATGTAACGACTCGCAACTCGAATTTAAAAACATTTGCTGAGCAAAAGGTTTGACTCAAGTGGAGTCTGATTGATTTTAAGCAGTTTAAATCGATTAGCAATTTTAGTTTGGCACTGCTAGAAACATTTGCTACTCTTGTTTGATTGGGCACTGAAATTTTCCCCGTCACAATGTGTTCTTAAAATTACCAAGTGTATTTTTGTTTGAAATGACATCTACAGTTCACCGATTTCATATCTTCGTAACACGCGTAAGAAACGTTTTTTAAAAACTTGAAATATATCCGTCTCGACCGTGAGCAGGGTAGCATGTGAGTCGACTTGAACCATAAAAATAATTATACCATGCTACTGTGCTGCTTGAAACTGACCGCTGACTTATATCACAACCTGAAAATAACTGCTGGAAAAAAATATGAAAGGGTTTCCGGTAGTGCGCATTCCTTATTCGTTGCTAGTTCAGAAGGCAAAAGCTTTTGCGCCGTTTACATATAGACTTGCTTGAAACAAAGGTAGCTTCAGCTTTGTTACCGCACCCAATGTCAACAAAAAAAAATTTTGTGTAAAGATGTACCTCTGCAGTGTATTGTTCCAAGCAGAAAAACGTCCTTAAGCACATCACGAACAGAGAAACTGTTGACAATACTTTCTTTCCTCACTCAAGCCGTCTGTACTTACGTCGACAAACATTTGAGGATTTCCGGACGAGCACAAATTCTGACAAAGACGTTTCCATTGCGTAGAACTGACAACGTCATCAAATCCTTGCTCAAGTTGAAAACTTTGTTGCTGAATAATTTTCATTAAAGCTTTTTCGGCGCGAAATTGCTCGGCCTGCTTGACGTACAGCCAGCAGACCTGGTCATCCACAAACTGGATAGAAACTGAAGATTCAAACATCAGAAACTCATAACAAAGGTAACATTACACATTTCGCCACATCATCAAAAACAGCAAAGTCAGGAAAAGTACGAAGTTATTTGCTGAAACTGCACAATGACGTGAGGACAAAAACCTATCAGATAGACTCTTTCACAACAACGAATCAGTCTGCAGTGAAATAACCGAGTTTATTCCCTATGGAATATTCGCACCTAGTTTGTTATTCAAACGAAAATAAAGTCGTTCATTTTTTCCAACATGGCTTCACTAAAATTATTTTTTCCGCGTTGTTGCTTCTAATACGAGTTGGGAGCCTTACAGACTTTGCTGTGTTCGACACACGTGTGTATTTTGTGAGGTTTGTGCGGATGCGTAAATCTAAAGCGAGCAACTAAAAAAAACACAATTGCAGAGGTGCTTACTGTACAATAACTGCTGCAAAGATGAACAAAGTACGAGGGCTGAAAGTTCGTTCGATTCTCACGTCACGGGAGAAAGTACATTAAAGATGAATGTGCATGTGACACATAAACGCAGGATACTGTCGCGATCGGAGGGTCCGAGCAGTCGCAAAGTTTCACATTATGGCAGGAAACAACAGTAGAGATTACACAACGTGGTCACTCTATTGCTACTTGTTCACGCCCCATACATATAGGCGCTATTCCCAGCTCAAATCGCGCATTCCATGCCCCGCCAATGGAACGGCTGTAATAATAGGGTAAGTCTGGAATGCTCATGGCGCTCTAGGTGACAAATGTTTGCAGCGCTTCTTAAAGTGTGGTTTAATTCACGCAAGACAGAAATTCTTATAGAGATACTGAAACCATGCAAAAGTGCACACATTTTTATCAAAATTGTAAAAAAATTGTGGACTTCCAGACAATGGCGTATAGGGCAAAAGTGGCCTCGGCAACCCCATGTGTCAGCTGTACACCATAAGCAATTCTTCATTAGAAATCAGAGCCTCATGTGGGCCTAAAATTTCCACGTATGTATCTATTGTGCTGCTTGCACGCAGTTTGTCTTCCAAGAATTGAAAACAATGGTACACATGACTTGGCAGTGACGGTTACTTACTTCATGAGCTATGTTTACGGGTTTTCCATTAAAGACTTGTTTATTCGCTTAGCAGACCAATACTGCAACATGAATGTGCATTGCATCGGATAGGAAAATGCGCAAGTTCAGTAGATTCTACGTCGCAATATTGTCTACACGTACCTTAGGTTCTATTCATCAGCAAAATTTTCCCTCATTGCATCAAAAACTCTGCAACATATTTTACACATTTATACTGTGGTCCACAAACAGGCTTCGTGAATGGTTAGTGTTGTTTTTATCTATTGTTTGAATTGAAACTGTTCAGTTGAGCGAACGAAGTTGAAGCGTTGCTCGAGAAAAACAGGCATCAGAAACAGTGAGAAGCTCCTTTTGATACAAGTATGTAGGATCGATTGACTTTACCGCCTTGTCATCTTAAATAGCCATTTTTGCCATGCCGCGAAAAACTGCCTACCGATGTTGGCAGGGTTCGGATTTACCAAATACTACCTTTGTTCGTAATTGTTGCGACAATGTCGGCTTCCTCATGCAGGATGAACTCATTCAGGCCATCAAAGTGAAACTGAAAGACTGCTGACTCGAGAAAAAATTTTATGATATCTGGAAAATGACTAACACTATCGGAGCCACCATCTTCTACAGGTAAAAACAGTCAAATTTTCAGAAATATCATGGTTTGATGTGATGCAATCGTCACTGCAAGAGAAAAGGTAGCGTGTTTTACGGCGGTTGGCCGCTCAAAATCGTTATTGGGCGTGATTGTTGTTGCAGTTCAGCTGATCAACTCAAGCAAGACAACGTGCCTGCTGCAACGGCGATGGACAAACCATGACCTGCAGTAAGATTGAAAAAATAGTACGAGAATGAGCGCGCGGGCCAGTAAGCCGCTTTGCAAATACACGAATGTCGCTGCCCATTATCGTTTAACAAATCGCCTCAACGCTCTAGTTTACTTAGCGTTTCTATTTCACTCTCAGTCAACCTGTTTATTTTGAGCTTCATGAAATCCGGCTCGGCATTGCTGAATACGTAGGCCAAACAAAAAATTTGTGTCGTACAAAAACGGTCTAGCAACGATTGTTTCAAGGAAAATAATCTAATCGTACTGAACGCGTAAAGAGCACTGGCGCAAAAACTTGCAAAAAAAACGTCAAAAATTCTGACACTCCCCTGCAGCGTCGGAAAACTTTTTCGGAGTCAAAGATTTTCAGTGAAAGCGAATACGCAGCATGCATTGTTTTGCTACTTTGGGAGTCCGAAAAAACGGCGCCCGGGAGTCATCTTCCCCGTATTCCCGAAATGAACCCACTTGCTGCAGGCAAAATGTTTTTTTCTCATTACAAGGCAAGGCCAAAAATATGCTTTTTTGTAATTTGCAAAATGAAAACTACGTGCATGTGTGCCGCCACTCACCCTTTATTTTTTCCAGGTCAAAATGTGCTTGCAACACTTCTCGAACGTCAAAAGAGTTTTCTGTTGCGCGGTTTTGCAACGCGATTTGGAGAAACTTCGAAACACTGCCGAGTTCCGACACAGCTCTTGTTTTCAGTTTCTAGAATATAAAATCCAACCGATAGCACATATCTTGCGAAAAGAATGCTGATCCGCAGAGTCATCAACATTTCGATTCATTGACACGAAATACGCATCACCGCAGCATTTTTTTAAAGTCCGGGCCCTTACCAATTTCAGGTCGGAGGTTTGGGATCTTGCCTCTGCCACAGCTGTCTTGTTCCCTTCGTAAGTCAACGTGAAGATTTTCGAATCGTGACTGATTTTTACAGTACTTTCAAATGATTCCTGTAAATCTTCAAATATCTTGCATTCTTGCATTGCTCTGTGTGGAAACGTAAAACACAGGGATTAAGTACCGAATTAACAGAAGGCAGTTTCTTTTGTCTAGTTGAGCTGCTTGATGTACACCTGTTTCAAGGCTTGGCAAGAAATTTTTCATTCCACATCTAATTTTGAGATCAAAAGAAAAGTGACTTCGTTGTTTACATCCAACCCACTTCCAAATCCTTTCGTGGAAAAGGTGATGTACGTTTCTACTTTTTTAAAAGCATGCAGCCATATGGATACATCTCATTATTGGCCTTTGTTGCGATACGTGTCGAAATTTACAAACGCTTTACAGCATTCAGAAGCGCTTTAATTTCAATAAAGATGCCAATAGTCACCCCATCTCTTCCTCGTTTAAGGTCAATTTCAAAAAGATTAATTCCAGAACCTTTTTGATATACAAATTTACATGAATGATAAAACTGCAAAAAGTTGTTGAAACGGAACTAATACTTGTCGCTGGCACAGGGGTTGCCAACCTTTCTCTGACCATGTACCCTTCAGCATTTTGACAGATAAACATGTACCCCTAAAATTTCTTATGACAAAAAGGCTGAGCAAAATAACAAAATTCCACATAACTTTTAATAGTACTTTTATATTAGAATATTTGTAAACAAACAATATATAAATATATTTTTCCCTTCTATTTCTAACCTTAAATGTACCTCTTCTGACAAACAAATATACCCCTAGAGGCACACATACCCGAGGTTGGGAACCCCTGCCCTGGCACCACCAACTCACTGCAAGGTACCTGAAAGAAGACTGGTCGAAACTAAGGCTCTCACGGCAGCACTCGCACTTTTGTCTTATGTAATCCAGCAACTGAGGCACCTCGTCTTTCCACCCGATGACAGTTACGTGGCCTGGATGCGGTGTATTGAATCTGAGAAACAAGTTAAGGAACGTTGAAGTTGGCTTTGTTTTACATTACCAGGAAAAATAAGGTAGAAAATTATCATGTATCACAAACTCGATTGTCCAACAATTCTTTAAAAATTTATTCAAAAGTGTCAGCTAAAAACTGCAACTGATCATGAAGTTTCATCCGAGTGTTAATCAAAATTATGTAGTTAAAGTTTTATTTACAATTTCGGAAGAACTAGCGAAAGTAGCATACGGGCATAGTTCTTTGAGAGGCACCTTCACACAAGAAAACGGGACATGACTGCGGCAAAATGTTGGAAAACAAAACCTTCATCAATATGAGCATGTGAACTGCTACTAATAATCTCAATCAACACGAAATGCTTGGAAACGCTCAAGTAGCATAATCTGTGAAAACAATTAATTGATACCAGCAAAAATTACTTTTTCAAAGAAAGATACAGCCTTATCGATTGCAAATCGAACTGTTTCGCAATCACTTTCATACTGTCTACTGATCTCGAGACAACCACACAAAAAGTTTGCATTTAAGTGTGACTAAGTTTGATCAATTGTAGTCGACCAAAACGACTCAAACTTGTTACTTTATGTGTACGGCGACGATCACGTCGTCTTTTATTGGCACTCGGGCAAACGTTGAGTCCTCAGTCCAAGAGTTTGATTTCCGCAAGCGGGCCAAATTGTCTTCATCGTAAGATGCAGAGGACGAGACAAAATTATTTAAAAAATTCGAGAGCAGGCTGGAGCATTTCCTTCGGAATTTAATCTGGTTATTCTTGCAATCGTGGGGAATAGTCTGTAGATTGGTATTAAATTTGGTTACAATTACTGGTTGAACAACAATCACGCCTAAAAACGTAAGACCCATACCAAATGTGCTCGCAAAATTTTCTACTCTAGCAAGTAGTCAGACATAAGGCAAAACTGAAACTATCCGGGATCGGTCTTTGTGTGTCAAGTAAGAAAATAACAACACTGAAATCACACTTGCTACCAATTTTCGTGTGATACTTCGAGGTGAGAATTTGGCACTCAAAACAAAAATCAGAACTCTTGATTTTTTACTGAAAACTTCTGAACTGAATCCAGATTTTTGTATCTAAGGCTCAGATCCAAGATAACATGAATCCACAGAAGATAAAAACAGCAATTATGAGAGCTACAATGCATAGGCAAAAGCCAAGTAAGTGTGAATATGGACACGAGACTTTGGACAATGTGAAAAGAGTCTGTCCACTTTCAATCAGTTTATACTAAGACCTTAAATACAGTAAATTATGTTTAAAAAAGCAGTAATCACTCCACTGAAATTACTTCAAAAAGTTAGGAAATCTGCCTCTGTAAAAAATTTTGCTGTGTGGATTTTTACTTCTGGAAGTGTTCGACGAGAGAAGTAAACAGCATTATTACACATAGAACACGAACTAACAGAAAGAGAAATAAAAAGTCATGTTAAAAACAACCAACAATGATAATCCTATGTTCATCTTAGGTCACTTGCCTTCAACTCAGGTTTAACAATGACAACAGTGTGTGAAGTGTTATTTTCAACTAATTTTTCTTTGAATTCAGCTTCTGCAAACGGTTTCAGTTGCTGTTGCAACTGCTCCAAGAGATTACTGGAATGCCGAACGAACTTAGTCACGTCATCTTTGACATTCGGAACATAGTCAAATGGCTTGACTTGTTTTCTATCAGAAACTGAAACAGAGTTAACATGAATGATCTTTTCATCGCAACGCGGAGCCTTATCTGCAAACAATAATGGTTTACTTATGCGTACAATTTGTCAGTCTTATGACGCCATCACCTGATGGGGAAAGGCACAACGCTCGTGTTCAAATACAAACAAATTTACGAATATCATTGTTTGCAATAGTTCATACACTGCTTGATAGGTTGTTCGCGCACCCCAAACAGCATAGCCTAAGTCTTGTCTGCGAATAGAGGAGTTAATGTAGGGCTTTGTGGGCAAAAACGTTACCTCTTTCAATAGTCTACGACCGGAGTCTCCAAACTTTTTTGTCAGAGGGCTACATAAGCTATTACGCAATAGTTCGAGGGGCAGACATCTTACATAATGAGATTGTTTCAGGATATGTCACATTCTATCAAGTCGATAGGTTTTTCGTAAATATATTATTTTTTCATTACTGTCAAAATGCCTTCGCGGCCCGGACAAACTGGCTTCGCGGTCGGTAGTTTGGAGACCCCTAGTCTACGAGAACAGATCGTTGCAGTGGTATTTACGATATATACATGCATGATGATCATAAACAAATTCAGACTATGGCTACTTTCATCATGCGTTACTACTTTCTGAGCCGATGATAGCCAGTACACGGTGTCAAATCTCATGAAAGGTGTTTTAACCAAATATCCACATGAGAAATAAAGAAGATACCATCTGGAGTCCGTCTTCTCGTATGTGGCGTATCTTGTGGACAGTTGTTTCTACAGATGTGTTCGCGCGACATGCAATGATAATATAAAGAGACTTCTATAGATAATCCAGAAATTAGAACCTCGTCTTCCAATGCTTTTTGAACAACCTGTTCCGCATCTGTTCAAAAACAAAAATGCGTGATTGAGAGACAAAGCTACTGCGATCGGCATGGGGACTCATTATCAATGACTTGATTAGATTCAAGATTTGACTTTTTACTAAAATGACTCGAGGTTGAGCGTCAAACTAACAAAGTTTATAAACGCATAAGGGAAATGAGAAACGCTGATCCGTTAAAGAGGGTCAACACCAGTGCTTGACGAACCAGGTAATGTCTGGTTATTTGCCAGCCATCCGATTTTGAAATCAGCAACAGCATCAATTTACATGGATATAGTGATTTTTTGCAGTTGTAACGCTGGATGTTTTGTCTGAAGCTTCGCCCAGACAAAGAAAACAGAAAGAATTGTATGCATAGATGAACAGTACAATACTAGAGATAAAAAGCAATTCTTTCCTATTTCACCACAAAAAAGCATTTAAAGAATGTCTGAAAACAATCGATGTATAGTAATGCTGGACACCTGTCAAACCTTGAATTTTAGTGTTTCTTTTTAGTGTTTTAGAAATTAATCAAATTTTAGTGTTTCGCAAAACAATGAGATGCATACTCAAAACTCTTGGTGAAGGCTGGTAAAACAACATATCCGCATCCTCATTCTGAATGAAGTTAATTTGGCTTTCACCAATTGTATCTCAATGTCTCTTACACAAAAATACCACGTTACTGAGCTTTTTAAACTTTCGCTTTCTGAACATGCAACACGAGCTTGCACAGGAACGCACAAACTGAATCTGGTGATTTGTCCAACAAAACCTTGGCATGTTTTCAACGTTTGTTGACGTTCAAAACTTAAAATGACGTGTAACTAGACGTCCCAGATTAGTTAGATAAAATATATTTCATTTTTTGCGTATAGGTGTTGGAAGCTACTGTACGTTCTAAGAACTTTTGAATATTTTTAACATGAACAAGTTTTGTTACGCCAAATTATATCCTGGTGAGATTTCCGAGGCCACTGTTGACGGCAAATCAACAATGGTTATACATCACAGACATTGTATAAATCACCTTCTGCAACTCGTTTTATAGCTGCTTTCCTATGACGAGTACATGTGGGTCTAAAAAGCGTTATAAACAATATACTCATCAATAGTGATTCGTAAATCATGTAACATCGTTTCAGGAAAACTCTACCCTTACTTCACTTGCGCCACACTTAGTTGGGCTCCACAGTTAGGAAATAATGCGTCGCACAGTTTTCATACTCCTCTCCTTTCTGCGCATGTCTGTTCTCTAAATATTCGTTGAAACGTGAAACCATTTATAGTGACTTAATGAAACATTTTATTTTTTCAATTTATTGAAATCAATTTATCTATTATAAATTTGCGGAAGAACAAAAAGTGTTGTGTGTATAAGGCCTGTTTCAGGACCCATTAGGAAATTAACCCATTGGCACGGGTGCTCAATCTGAGATTATTAAACATACAAATAAATCGTGGTGGACCTACACGCAACAAAGCAGAAATCATGATGATAGAAAAACAATGGTAAAACTTTCTTCTCTTTCATCATGCAATGCTAAGGAAGATTGTTTTGGGTGGAAAAAGTAAAAACTCGTCATTGTAACGCCATCCACAAATGTCCGTGGCTAAGATGTTATACAAATCGGATCGATGAAAAAACAGCGGATGCCACCGATATTTCAACATGAGAGTTTACAAAATGCAATGTTAATTCTCATGCTTTGACAGAAACGTAAAGACAGATGAAGAGAAGTCGTGAATGGCCAATTGGAAAGTTGGGTGTTCGAACCACGACCACTGAGTGACTCGCCGTTGCGCTCCTTAGGCAAGAGCGTTCACCTCAACCGCCCCGACAAAAAGCATTAATCAGGCTTCGGCCCAGGCCCGTCGCCAGGATGTAGCAGCAGGGGGGGGGGCAAAAACCAGAAGGGGCCACGTTTTTAAAATACGGTATTGGATGTATGCAGCAACCGGTGGGCCAAACGTGAAATGGGGGGCATCGATTTCAAATGGGGGCCCGGGCACCACTGGCGACGGCCCTGCTTCGGCCTGCCGCCAATTGTCGTTAAATAGATATGTCGCATTGCATGCGATCATAAAAAAAGAACGCGAAATAAAGTCAAACCTGCGGTGTGAGACTCAGCATTCAAGGTTGGCGCAATTAGTGCATTAGTAAATTTGAACATTGTAGTAGACCGTTGTAAGAGTACCGGGCGAATGTAGTTTATCGGTAACTGCTAACGACATGTTCAAGAGACCTACGTTTGCCGTCAGAGAGACCAGGAGAGAAAACGCAGAACATGGCCAAAAACTGCGCAGAAATGTCACTGAAACACTGTATCACATGAAAATATACGAATGAAATATTGTGATTCCCATGACATGCCAACTCAGTAAACAGATATAAAACCTAGAGTCAGAGAGGAGTTTCCACACATTTTTTAAATGATTTTCAATACTTGTTCAATATCTTTTCAACACTAAATTTAAAAGTTCAATATCATTGCTTTTCTTCAATTTTCGAGATTCTTAAGCATGAAACTCAATTTTACACATTGCATAATACTGCACAAATAATGAAGTGCTTTGCCTTCAGTAAAATTCTGCTCAGATACTTCTGATTTTTTTCCGTTTAAGAATTTCCATATTCTTTCAATACCAGATGTACAGTACATTGTGGACAAATTAAACACTTCTTCAAGGTCTTGAAAACCCCTGTTGAAATTCAATGCGAGGGATCCCAGCTTAGTGCTGCACCCAGCTGCTTTGAAAATACTGAAAAAACGAATGTTCATCGGTAGAAGTATCATGTTTTTATTAGGATGAAATGATTGCACAAAACTTGTTGTTTCAAAATCAACTTGGATCTTGTGATGTAGGACTCAGCTGAATAATGTCATACTTATTTCTAAAGGTTTCTAGCTTGTGCATATTTTTCTAATAGGCTGTCGATAACATTTTTGATATCTTTCAGCGATTAGGTAGCAGTATAGCAACTGTTTTGCAGAGGCAGAAAACCGAGTTCATCGCGCATGTGGTCTTCTTGCTCTTGTTTACTAGGTTTATGTAACATGTTAGGAAGTACAGCGCTGAGTTGAAAATAGTTTGAATGCTGTGCGCCCTGCAGCCATATTTCTGTCATTTTTTCAAACCCAAGGTATAATTTCCCAGCTTTTATCCTGAAATTATTACAATAAACCAATTCCTTCCCTGCCGTCGAACATTCAGCTGGGCCCTTCGTACGTTCTACACTTCTGTTTCCGTTTTGTCTTGCATTGCCGGATGTTGGTGAAATAGGCTTTCTTCGATATAAAGATCAAAAGTTCAACGTGCAGCTGGCCAGTGTGGGTTTGCATTGTATACTAAGCTAAGGGACTTGGTGCGGGCAAATTTTTACAGATAGCAAAGCAGAAGATTAATCTCTACCTAAACCTGTAATTAATTAATAGATGTTCGATTCTGTTGAAATTTGTAAATGGCATTCGCAACAACACGATTAAAATTGATTTTATAGTTTTGATTTAAAACACTAGTTAAAATAAACGAAAGATAACTATACCTGTAATTTCAAATACTGTATGAACAAAAATGTCACATCATCCAAGGCTGAAAAAAAGCGAAACTTTGGCCGAAGACAATGAAACGCTGTCAATGATGGACAAACAGTTGTTATAATCGCAATAAATCTTATTTATTAAGTACAGTACGTTCCGTTTAGCCCATGTTTTGGTTTGTCAGCGGAATTAAACGTACAAGAATACACCGAGCAGATTCATATAAAAAACACGCGATAAGCAAAACTGTCAACCATTTTCTCTAAAAAGCCTCAATTCTTAATCGGAGTAAGTTCAATATACAGCAAACCTCGGTTAATCCGGATCTTCGCCAAAACTGGATAAATTTGGTGGTACGAATGATTTCTAACGTTTTTCTTTATAAAAATCTTCAGTTTATCCGGATTTTTAAATCCGGATCTTCGCCAATACCGGATAAAATCTGTTCTTTTCACATCTTGTAATCGGGGTTTTTCTGCATTTCCACACTGTTGTGTTCTTAAGTGCACTGACCGGTCACTATGAAAGATTCGACAGCTTTCAGACGCAACACTAGCGTGCTCACGATCAACAACGAACATTTCGAATTATGATAACAACGGCCATAATTGCACGCAACATTCGAATAATCGTAGAGACGATTATTACGTCACACACGGGCATAGCATATCATCTAGAACATAACACTCAAGGCACGCTGCCGCACCACGGTTTCAGTCTATTGATCAGTATTGAGTGTGCTTGTGTCGAGCATTCCCTGAGTGTATTTCACTCGTTAAGATGTCTGTAAAGCATTACCTTCCAAATTGAGTGACTGCTTATGGACCAGTCGCAGCAATCCCTGCGTCAGTCCAAAATCCCAGATTTATTTGCAGCCAAGTAATCTAAAATATCAGCTTACTTAAGATTGTTCATAACTGCCTGGACGTGGCGGTTACTAGTCTGATATATCATTGTAAATACATCAATCAATTCGTTTTGGTTCTGTGAAAGTCTGCTGTTGGTTCGTAAATGTGTTCAATTTAAGTGATTTTCACAGATATCTCAGTGCTTAGATGATGTCAGGCTAGAAATAACCATATTCGGTTAATCCGGATCTTCGCCTAAACCGGATAGAATCGTCGGTCAAATCGAATCCGCATTAACTGAGGTTAACTGTATAGATAATTAATGTTAAGGTATTGTTGCTCCTTATTAGTGAACGCTTGGTTTTATGATATTGATCTTTTCCTTAAGTTTTTCGTATATTTTACTTGATTCAAAAATGTTACAAAAATTTCGGAGTCCATACACCCTGCAGCGATGTGGTTGCTTTGAATCGCCATACATCCACCTTCAAAAATAAACATGCCAAAAACAAAATGTGATGCGAGGCGGGTTTTATAACGGATATAACAAATTCAGTTTTTTTGTGAAAACTAATCTGGAGTTTTCTCCAGTCACTTAATCTAACGCATAAAACGTCAATGGACAACGCCTCGCTCAGCTACAAAACCACAAGCTGAACTGTGTATACGTAAAACGTTTCCAGTCGTTTTAAAGTTGATCAAAATACAAAAGCTTGTTTCACATAATGACTCAAAAAATGCTTGAAGTATCCAAATACAGGTTTATTATTACCCGTAATTAGGGAAACGTGAGTTTCAGAATCGATATCGGGCAAAAAGTATGGTTATCGATATCCGTATTGGCAAAAAGTGGTAATGTCGCATATAAAGTATAGCATTTTCGTTATCGACGTTTTGTTCGAGATAAAATAGTGCACATTGCAGAGCGTCAGTCCCGATCGCTCGTCATCGCAACGCAACTCGAAATCGATCATCATGACATAATACCCGAAATGAATTTCACAAGCAGATAGTTGCGAAATCTGGACCTAATTTTAATTGGCTGCCGGGGATTAAACATGGTTTGTTTCTCATTATCACAAGCCATACACGGACAACTTAATTATCGTTTTCAAACGCCAGCAACTTTGTCAACGATTGGATTTTCCAGTTAAGGTTTCGTTGCAATTCATCACTATTCCAACGACAGTTCATAACATAAAAAAAACTAAAAAGGCAAAGCAAACGACACTGTTGTGGTTTCAAGTTACCTTTAAAATTTGCAAAGTAAACAAAAACAAGAAAGTCCATTCCTTGCTGTACGCGTTCGACCTTCGTAACTTTTCCGGTGCACCCGTTGTTTCTGTTCATAAAAGCCATCCTGATGGCGTCATTTCCTGTGCTGATGTCTAAATTTTCTACTTTTACGCAGTCAGTTTGACAAACTTGTAACACCTGCAAAAATATCTTGAATTGTTAATATGGGGATTTCAAAGGTACCGTGTATGTGCAAGACCAAATGGAACAAGACTGTAAAAGGAACAGCGTGTCAAAACCTCGATAGCACACATAGCGATCACTTGCAACAACTGCACTAAAACGACAATCGGAAAATAAATCTTTGGCAAACACTTGTTGAAGCATTGTTACTAAACACTAAAACATTGTTAGTTAAGAAATCAGTAAAGCTGCACATCTGAAATCAAAACAAACTGAGTACTTAAAATCACTGTGGACTGCTGTTATAACGATTTTAACGAGATTTTGGCTCAAGACAAACATCAACAGACTACTGAAAGAAATTAAAACCATTCTTGTTTGGAGCTTTGTCTGCAAACATCAAAATGAGGAATTATTCCGCAGTAATATCACCTTTGGTTGCACATTCTCCAGAGGCATCTCTTCAATTGTACGGATGATTTCTTTGGTATCTGACAAGACAAGCGTGACACAAAAATTCCATGGTTTTCGTAAAATGAACTTGGTGCATCAATACACTTCAACATCAGGTACCACTTAACAAGAAGTGCATAAACTTTACGGAAAAAATCTGAGCACAGAACAGCAACGATGTTTCACAAACACAGTTATCTTTTGAAATACTTCTTGCTGAGTGACAGCAACGAAATCGAATACGTACAGCTTTAACCCAGAAAATAAAAACACATCAAAAAAACTCAACGTAGACACTTCCTGATATGCGTCAGTATAAAACTTTCGGGATATCATCGCAGTTCGTAAGTAACAATATGTAATCAAAACCGTAAGGTTGGCAGTTAAGACAAAAGCTACAGTCATGAAAATGTGCATAAAAAACTTGCATCAAAACACTGACCAACGCTCCTGTCGTACTTCACCAAAAATGTGTCTGGTTGGTCATATTCAGTGATTTCCGGTTCAACTCCAGGATCAACATCACAACATCCCAGCAATGACTCAATATGATCTACTCCAGGAAAAGAACCCTTTGCGAAACGAAAAGCGAGTTAGTACTTGTAAGGAGTGAAGACTTCACACTTCAGAAACCTGGAATACTACCAGGGTGTGACAATAAGCTGACAGCGTTTTTTTGTTTTTATTGAACTCTTTACATGGTGGCTGTTCTAAATGCCAAAAATACAGCTCGTACACCTTTCAATTTCCGCAGGCTGCATATAGTCAAAGAACAAACTTGCACCCTTAAGATTTTTTCAAACTTGAAAGCACTACAGTAGTCCTGGTTCCAGGTATCGCTGGAAACATTGCGATTCTCTGTATAAACAATGTCAGCGCATACGAGCAATTAAGAACTCCCATCAGCGTCTTTAATGACCAGCCAAAACTGTAATAAAGCATAACCAATAAAACTCTAATTACATAAAAGCTTACAATAAAGCTAATTGATTCCAACCCGTTGAAGTTAATGCGCGGTTGAAACCACCCTCAATGAGGTTTCAAATTCTTTACAAAAGTTTGTTGCTATTTATTTACAAGAGTTCTCTCTGAACAACACGTTGCGATCTACTAAAAATAGGAGAAACTGTTTACTCTTTTGTTAGTTCAGAAAACTGAGTTTGAGTAGCGTAGACATTCCAACCAATATGAGAAAATGCGAAAACAATGAAGTATGAAAACCACCACACTACTCACTTGCAGCAAAAAACGGTCGTTCAGGATAGAAGGAACAGGTTTTTGGAACAGCCGAAACGTATATCCATCTACTTTGTAAGGGGTTCCTTCGAGAAAACGTTCGGCATCTGAAGTCAAATCAAACGGTACACATCATCAAATGATAAATCCCTTAGCTCAATAGTGCAAAAAATTAAAGGAACAGCAACAATAGTAATCTGACCCTCAGGTACGTAGAAAGCGTAGACTTTGGTCAATGTAAAAGAAGCATGGCTTACCCGTAAATCATTCATACTGCGCAATTCATTCAACAATCTCAGCAATCACGAGTTGAGCCGTGAAAACCCGATCTTAAAACAATTGGACGAATGTAGCACACGGAGCTAGCTGCTTTTACCCAACAACGCTACGTGAAAACCGTGATAAGAGATTGTTACAGAAAAAATTAAAGATTGTTGCTTACAGACAGCAAGTCTCAACAAAGGTGACGTAGTCGAATAAATCCGCAACTTGTTTTACCAAGAAACCCATACCACGTATTTTCCGAATTTTCAGTCCTGAAAATAATATCGGAAGCAAAGGCTCGCGAGTGATATGATGAAAAATTAAAGCAATAGACTCTACATTTGAATAAGATTTCAGGGCTAAGGATTCGTATTGTTACGTGAGATAGATTTCCTATCAAATTTTTGCTGATTGATTGAACTTCATTGCCTTTGTGACTAGTTATGATTTTCCACAATATTTGCTTTGCGGTCTTCTGGAAATTTGTTTGATAAATGAGTTTCTTCTCTTTGGATAGCAGGGAATCCTACACTTTGTAGCTAATTTTAACTGAAGAAAAAGTTAGCGATTTCGGGCACGCCTCGAGCCTACAAAAATTGCAAAATCCACAATATATGTTTCAAGTTATCTTACAACCAAATGCGAGTTTTTATCACATCGGAAGAACGTATTGATGTTTTTTTGATAGTTGCAAAACTTGACAATTCAAAACCGTACCTTCTACAAAGTAAAACACGATCAAGGCACCATCAGTAATCTTGTAGATAGTTTCCACTGCATCAGGATCTACAAGTTCGTTGTGGACGAAGCAGTCCTTTAGCATCTCTCCTGACAGTTCTTTCGAACTTTGCACAAGGACAGTTCTGAGGAGTCAGTGCAAAAATGAAGCTTACTGGAAGATTTCACAAATTTACATCAAAACGTGAACAAACATCTTGGGGCGTTGCTTCAAATGTGCAACGCACTTTACAAGGAATGCCAATGGAATCAGTTTTGCGCAAAAGCTTTGTTGTTGCTTCACTAGTGAAAAAAGCAAATTTAATTGCTTTGCAGCCCATAAGAGAAAAGAGTAAATTGCTCTGTTTAATATTCTTATAAATCGGATATGTCGAAGTCACTCATTGAGCCATTTGGTAATGCAGGAAACTACTTACGTAATTGAAAAGTTTGACCTGATCTTATCCAGATACAGCGGATGCTGAACCTGAACTCGATAAAGACTTTCAGGAACTCTATAAAGAAGCCTTCATTTCATCCATATAAATATACTGCAGTTTAAAATATGTTTATTGTAAAAAGACATGCTGACAACTTGACGATATTCAGTGATTCAGTGTTACGAGGGCAAAAGTACGATTAAAAATATATATCTTTATGCCGTACGAACATAATCAGCTTTCGATTAAATCCTGTGTATGTTGTCCAATGTCAGAGAGTTTGGGAAAAGCAACAGTGAAAATTACGTGTTCAGTATGTCCATCAAGGAAAACTCCGACTTAGACTCTACAAGAGGAACTGGCACAGAAGAAATTTAGCAATAGCTGGCCAGTATACGTTATATGTCATTCTCTATTATAAAACACTATATTTTCTTTACCGGCTAATCTTTTTTAAGTTTACTTTTGAAGAACTTTTAAGGCAAAGACATTTTAATTCAAGTATATCTCTGAATCATTATAAGCTTTCTACACAGCTTTTAAAAACCTTATAACTCGGTGCATTTTTGCAAACATTTCTTAATTTATCCAACTGCGCAGCACTTCGTTGAATTTTTTACTCATTCCACCCCTGTATTGTGTTGGCAAATGCCACTGTTCTTCATTTGATTGCGTCATTTCTGTGATATTTGACCCTCGCTCTCAGCACTTTTTCTTTGAATTGCTGCCCAATTTGAAATTTCACAAAGTTTTTCTTACCAGTAGACTGCTTTCCCTTTTGAATTTCTTTTATTTTTCCAAATGAATCACCATCGCTTTTGACAATCGCCTTGGTGCGATAAATGTTTCCAATTGCTTACGTTTCAAAACTATCGATAGTGGAGGATAGAATTGTTTTCGATTATAACTTCAATCGTTTTAATTGATCACATCCGGAACGATACAACAATCATTGTATTTCGGTGCAATCAATAGATGCTTTCATGGAATAAAACTTTTTTGTAATCTTAGCATTGTAATCCCTTCCCCAAACAATCAATTTATTAAATTGTTATTCAAAAATAAATCTATATTAACCGAACAGTTATAGTTCGATAAAATTTTCTTGTTAAAAATGCTTTTTTTGCAAGTCTTCCTTCTTGTTTCCCTTTGCCGGTGAGTCAAATAGATTTCAGGCCATTTAACAACATATGACCTAAAACACGATACCTTTCGTCTGACTCCATACCTCAGATATGCATTTTTCACAAACGACTTTCACGCAGGCATATATATTTCTAATTTAAAACCGATTGCCACTACAAATATAGGACAAAACTGTCATAAACGTTGGACAACGATAAGAGAAAGAAAAACCCCAATTCAAGCAAACACTTGCCGGTATGGGTCTTTACGAAATAGCTGCTCGTCTTCCTGCAAAAGATCGTGCCAAGTACAGGGAGTTTCTTTACTCGCAATTAGATTCGTTTCTGACACACATTCCCGAATGGGTGATGGGCTAATCCGATGAACACCGCCATCTGCCAATGTCGTGGCAGAAGAGGTTCTTCGGGGAAGCGGTTTGGGAGGAGAACGATTTTGAAACGCTGAAACTAGAAAAAATGAAACCAACACAACCTTTGGCTTGCAAGTTACATTTTGCTACTGGTCAGCAGTTTCTTTTCATTTTTGCTACGTTTTTATTGTCTTTAATATTCACCCATACCTCACTAATAAATATGAAAAAGTGCCTATAATCTCCGATTGTTTATCTTTTTTATTGAGTTCGTGGCTTTCGGTCTCATTCACGAGTATTTCCGTCATTTTCGGGGAAGGAGTTTTATCTTCGGAGCTCAAAGCGATTTTTTGAGTTTGCATAGATTTTTTATTACCTACAAAAATCGCATCTTAAGACAAATTTCGGAATTATTTTTGTAAGTTACGTCACAAACATTTATTGGAATGAAAGCTTTTGATGCCAAACAACATACCTTCACTCCAAGACTGGATTTCTTCTCCACTGCTTTCATGACTTGGTTTTATATCCAAGGACGAAAAATCAGCTGTTATTTTTAGTATATGTGGTTGATCTTCATAACTGAGAACGATTTCTTGCCGTTGCAGTAATTTCGTAGCATCTAATAAGGTAAAGCCACATGATGCAACATAAAGGTAATTTGAGAATTCATGCTTTGATTAAGACTTTTATAAAAGTCCCGAATGCCAGTTACGTTGAAAAGCTACAAAGACCTAAGAATCAGTTTGGCACACTTTCGATCTCGAGGCGTTCTAATCACCGATAAACTGTAAAGGGAAAGTTTTGCCATAACCTGCAACCAACTTTCAACAGAAGCTTTGATAAAATCAGAAAAACAAGTACATTTTCCTTAAATTGCAAATGAGCTTCTTTGTTCTATTCGGATGACGAATGACCTGTTGTTCTTGCTTCGTACTGTTGCGAAGTTTTGAGCGCCTTTAAGTTAAAAAACTATGATGACAGAAAGTTCCTTTCGATATGAAGTTACCTTGGTTTTGGTAAACTGCATAGGTCGTCAAAAACGCAAAAACAGGCTTGCGAGGCCAAGAACAATAACCAGCCTAAACCAATCATGCAACAGGGAAGCAACAACAGCTTTTATACCACACAGGATCCATGATCTACATCCCGCGCTCTGTATCCTTTAGAAAGGATATAGCATACCGATCGGAACATAAAAGAGATCAGACAAAAAAAAACAGAAACAAATGTAGCCTTGAGCAAAAATCGTTGCGTAACGGTCGATTCAAGAAATTCACTATATATCACAGAAAGGACTGCTAAGTGTTCACAAAAGTAAAATTTGAAAGCAAACGCGAGATCACCCGTCATGGGAAACCAAAAATGTAATGCCGGCGGTCGTTTTCATGATCTTTGAACTATGAAATCCGGCATCGCATCTTGATAGAGAACCGAGAGTGCTGTAGAGACGCTCAGTTACATTTAAGCAATTTTTCGTTTTTGGGGCTAATCAAAAGCGAACACTCACCATAACAGCAAAAATACTTTTAATTAAGGACACAGAACTGCTGCGTTAAAATTGTTGTGTAAAAGCGATCGCTGTTTATCGTTAACAGTTCCCCTTTTTTCCTTACGAAGACCTTAAAACTTCGACGAACCCCATACGACTCAGTAGACATTAGGCTTAGAAACACGCACAAATGTAAAACTTCAATTTACGGCCGGAATTCTTGTAGATAATCTTTTTACTTTCGACGTTCAAACTATAAAGTGTATCTGCAAAAGAGTAGAAATGTCTTACATTTTCAATAGAGAATATTTTCAAGATACACAATGTCAAGAATTTGATGGTCATCCAGATTTATTTCATTATATCTAACACGACTGCTACCCGTATCTAACAAAATACAACAAAATTAATATTTTCATGAAAGGCAACGCCGCAGAAACGCTAAGCTACGTTGTTTACAAAACACTCAGACGCTTTAAAACTGGCTTTAAGACCGGCAAATTTCATTCAACCCCTATATCGTTGTTTACAAGCTTACAAGTTCTTGTTGCACCTCTCCGCTTCTCAATTGAATTATGAGTGTTTGACCACGATCACTGAGCGCTCCTTGGACAAGAGCGGTCACCCCAACAGCCTCGGCAAGTAGCAGCCTGCCGCCATCCAAATCAATAAAATTGGCGGCGGCCATATAAGCTTAAATCCCTGCCGACTCAGGCGAACGAACCAGAGCTTAACAAAAACACATCGATGTCACTACGTCCATGCTATTTGTAGTCTGTAACAAAACTCCCTGTATCAAATGTGACATCACAAGCCATTGCGGTCGGCACGCAGCCCCCTGGACTAAGCGACTGAGATTGCTTCGCTCTCTACGCCACTACCGTCGCAGCATTTTTGCGTTTTCTGTTCTCATTTTTACCTCGCTCGACTCCATTATGCTTACAAAAAAGTGCAGCAAGTTTGCTACAGCTCATTTTTCGCCATACTCATGATTGTAACAGTGATTACCAAAACGTTTGCATCATGACTCTACCTTTCTGTGCACCCACCTCTTTTCTTATAATACTTTGGTAGTTCCACAAATTTTAGTTTTTTGTATCTATGATACAATTGACGCAAGTAACATCATGATTTTAAAGGCAAAATCAGTTTGATCCATTGCACTCATTACATTAGCCAGGTTAAATCGTTTCGCATGCACTATAATAGGCACACGCATTATTGTAGCGAAGCAGGTCCTAACTTATTTCTCGGTGACGTCACACAAATCATGACCTTCGATCTTTTTCATGCAAGGTTTACGATCTTCAGTGATTTACGTAAACAACTACCAAGTTGACTTTGACAAAAAAGCTCGCTTTCTTGCATGAAATCGGCAAACAGCTGCACCAACAAGATGAGGGTAAAACGGTTTAAAATACAACAATTTCTTATAACATAACTGTAGCAACGGAGTTTGTTGAAACATGATAGCCGAGAAATGGAAAATGTTTTGCTTTCGATCCCCCGCAACGTTGTTATATATTGCGGCTAAAAGAACTCCACTCCAACAGGGAGGTAAAAAAGATGTGTTGTCTAACATGGCTTCAAATCATTTTAAACCACATACGAGTTCAAACTGATCATTGTTAACAGCAAATATGTCTTGAAATGATTTGATTCACATGACCGATTTTAAAAAAGACGTGAAAAAATTTCAAGAAATGTAGTGTTCCCAAAAGTTAAAGAATGATTGTGTCATTTTCGTGCAAATACTTCTACTTGGACATGTAATTGTTTTTTTTTAAAGTAAGCAAATTCTTAAGGTTTTGCAGTTTTGGTCTTTCACTGAAGAATCATTTCAATGCGTTGTCTTATCGAATCAACCAAAATTTGTAAAAACATCACTATTGCTGACGACCGCATATCAGTATAAAGATCTAAGGATTATAAATCCAACGTAAATAACCAGGGCCGCAACTAAACAACAACCAAGCTTTGGTGTTCACAATAAAAGTTTACTTCCTACCTACTTTAAAGAGTCACACCACTCTAAAACTGTTTATATTATTTCATATGTTTTCGTTTTCCACTGTTACCTAATGAAAGAACAACTTACGTTGTGGCAACCTAAAATGAATTTCAGCAACTGTGCAGTCTCCTGTGTCCCCTTGCTTTATGAATTCAATACTGCGTATGCCATCGGGATCATCCAGATACTTTTCAATCAACTGCTGCAAGCTGAATAGTCCATAGCCAGGCGGTATGTTGCAGATATACAGTGATGTATTTCGTAATGGAATATCTGTGACATGCAAAGTTTTATCAAAAAACAAATACATTCACTGAAAAAAGTTTAGAAACTCGATGTACTACATTTGGCACATCAGAGCGACCATGGACCTTTGTAACCCAAGCTCAGTCACGTAGTAAACATGCACATCACTGAGAACAACTTTGGACAAACCTTGGCTGAAAAAAACAGTGACGCAGTTATATTAAATCCTTTTGACGTCAAGTTTTTCAAATACAGTATAGATAGAGACGTATCACAATGACTGTTTACACACTAAAGTTTCACAAACTGATCGCCAGGTGAAGTTTGACAGACTACGACCTCGCGTATACTATCGTACGCTACTTCTTGCAAAGATGTTCACACAACGCTCAGTTTTCTTAGCCTAAAAGTTTATTTTTATTTTTTTCAATTTTTTCAATTATGTAACGAAATGTTTTCTGAATAGTATCAGCTTCACCACCACTGAAGCACCCGAATCTGCGCATGTAATACAGGGGCGGATCCAGCCAGTAAGACTAGAGGGGGAGCGATTTCAGCAACATTTGGTAGTCAAGTCACAGTATGCGTTCACTACAGTGAGTGAGATGAAATATACTTCACAATACTGCTGTGACAAAACAATGGACGGCAAAATTGCCTTATATCGCGAATGCAGTTTTCCGATTTGCACAAAATCATGGTGAATAAAGTTGCGTTCGTAGGTTTTACGGGGGGCGATCGCCCCAATCACCCCCTTGGATCCGTCCCTGATGTGATCGTGGTGAATGTATGATTTGATTGCCTTGTCCTTGCCACGTAGTGGCGCCTGCAATCTTGCAATCCTTAATTGTGCCCCTGTGTTCGCCCCGCGGCTGTTGCGTTGTGCTT
>Ga0210059_1001094_pt1 | contig 39369 bp, 28 predicted proteins | sample Ectturendosymbi2_FD_188042 | JGI IMG/M metagenome (GOLD analysis project Ga0210059, IMG submission 188042) | Ecteinascidia turbinata endosymbiont from Florida, USA - Sample 2 (SPAdes) (version 2) | ecosystem: Host-associated > Tunicates > Ascidians > Unclassified | place: Key West, Florida... | reverse complement strand
TAAGAGCCATCCCGAAAGAGGAGTGTGTAAAAGTGATTAACAACTTTGCCAGACGAGTACAGGTTTGCTTGCAACGAAATGGTGGACATTTGGAACACATCTTGGGAAAGCCATAAATTGACTAAAAATCAACAGAAATAGTTGAAACTCTGGTGAATGGTCTTCCATAAACTGAATAATGTGTGGTTGTAATTTGAAATAAATAGCTTTTTAATCAAAGTCACAATTGAAATTTTCATGGGTACACATCTTTTTGGGTCACCCTGTATCTTCCATGAAACTCTTATTGGAATTTAACGAGTTTGTAGACTGCTACGCTTGCTGATGAATGATGCGGGTTTTTTTAATGTGGACAACACGAATTTTTATTTATTTTCCAGTAACGAAAACTATTCGAAAGACCCCGGCATTTTTCACCACGTCTTGGTACGTACTGAACATTAGCATCCTTTAATAAACCACACAACAGAGGTTAGCTGGTTTCAAACCTCCCGGAAGTAACGAGACTTCAACTCACTTAAGCAGGCAAATGCACAAAGCTGCAGTACACGACATTTATGCCTCCGAAAACATAGTGCATTTGTTAACTAACCCAAGATCTCTTATTCATTTGGTAAGTATGTTGCAAACAACGCTACTGCATGAACTTCAAGTTGAATCAACACTAAGCAGCAGTGGATGGTTAGATTTTGCGTCAACACCTCACTGCCTTGATATCACCATTACTTTCTTCAGCAACACACACCATCACTTTCGCGTCGCAGATCAATGGAGCACAACGAATCTGTTTTTTTTCGTCATAGACCGAAACGTTTTTGAAATGACCGAAAAAAATTAAGTCATTTCGGTCAGAATGTTTGAAAATATAGGCTAAAAACACTGTTATGGCGAGTTTTAATGCAACAGTGAGACAAATGACCAAAATGTTTCAGCAAAAAAAAACCTAGCGACGAATATGAACAAAGTTGACGACAAAGTGCACAACAACGAAGACCTGGTCACATCGCTTCTGGAACATATCCGACAACCGGACCATGTTCTCTCGCATCGCGCGTCTCTCGTCCATCAAACTGTTGTGGCATTTGTGCAGGCGCTGCAGCTCACACTGGGGGGAAGAGAGATTACTTCAGAAGCAATAAACGATAAAACGCGCGTTGCACCAAAGTTTTTTGGTATCTTTTTAGTTTAGCATAATCTTTCTGACGTATGATTTTCAAAAAATGAAATTATTTGTCAGTTGCAAAGCAACAAAAATAAACGGTAATATAATGAAACATCAGGAAAAGCGTTTGGTTTCCAATTTAATTAAATCTTCACAAACTCCAATGAAAACAGGTGACAAGTAAACATCTTTAGCAAACCCAAGGCTCCTTGTTAATTTGAAGATATGAAGGATGTGGGTGATAAGTGGCATGTTGAGGCTCTGAAGGCTTGAAAAAGACTTCAATTCCTTTCAGAGCCATGAGGCCCTGAAGGTTTCTGGGCCACCTGTCCCAACCCCACAAACTTTCCACGTTGATACCTCGCCCTGCAAAAGCCGCAAACCACAAAGTCCTCAGCTTAAGGTTTAAATCTACGCTGCTAAGGTCCAGATTTGAAAAAAAACAAGCATTTGACTCAATAACAATTGATGCAATGATCGGCGATGAAGCGAAACGCGGATTCTGAAACGCTGAATATCTTTATTTTCACATCAGGGTAATAACTACAATTTCCACCGACAGCTGCCAAACGAAACCATACTTGCAAAGCTCTGATGCAGTCCATCTTCCTCTTGCGGCATCGCTGAGCGGCGATCCTGTTCTTTCCTCTCCTTCGGATCTCGTGGACTGCACAGAGCTGTCGTAACAATAGAAAATACGAAAACAACTGATGGAAAACGAATTGCATCATAAAGCAAACCTATTGCGCAACTCCGTAACCCCTCCGCGCAGCCGCGTAAATAACTTAAATAGTTTCCTCACATTATGTGCAGGTTGACTAATGAAAACAGCGCAGAAAAACAAGCAAGGGCTGTTTGAAAGGGTTGATCCACCAAAACTGCTTGTCCAGGCTGTGCTAGGGGGTTAGACCCTTTTTTACCCTGTTGCAATAGGGGTTTAGAATAAGATGTATGGATTTTATTTGGATAAGATGTAAGGACTGATGATGCGCAGTGTTACGTGAAATCGATTTCCTATTAAAAATTTGCGATTGATTCCTTGCTTACCCCCATTATGGAGGGAATATTATCCCCATTATGGAGGGATATTAACACTTTCATCGTTGATTCCTCGCCCTGCAAAGGTGGATGGTTAGACTTCTAGCCACAAAAAAGAATATTTCAGGACTGACGATTTGTAGTGTTACGTGAAATCGATTTCCTATTGATCCTTTGCTTGTTCCATCTGTGGAATGAAGTTACTTGTATACAGACACGTGCAAGTTAGAATCATCGCAAAAAGATGAAAGTAGAGCCCAGTCGGCTGATACCTCGAAAGCCTAGCTAGAAAACCTTGAGCTTTTAAATGTCATACTGGAGCCAAATTCAGGAAATATTCAGGAAACATCGCTTATGCTTTGCAGACAATTTTTACCGTTCGAAAGTCATTTTCAGAAAACCTTCGTCAGGGCCATCGCTTTCAAGTTCACGGATCACTGGCTGGGATGCATTGCAGTCGCTCTAGTTTATAAACCTACTTATGATAATTCCTAGAGTGCTAATGCAGCTCTTCTTGTCTAGCTTTTGACTGTGTTGCGCATGAAGCCCTTGATTATCGGCTGAGAACCACAAAACAATTTAGAATTTTTTGCAACACGCGTAAGAAACAAACGACTCTTTCTGCGAACAACCGGTTGAAACGCAGAGTCCGCGCAGTACGTCATGCTGCTTAATTGCATTATGACAAAACAAATAAACCCCTGCCGCAGTTATGTAATAGCAAACAGATATCACGCAAGTTCGAACTCTCACCTGCTGCCTGTTTAAATGCGGGTGCTTGCTTAAAAGTTCTTGCAATTCGCTTCTGGGTAACTTGGTTATTTGATCGATTGAAAACGGAAGGACGACATCAAGTTCTCTCTTCGTCTTGTTGCATGTGTATAGGGGTTCGTCGGAAGAACAACTCCTGCAAAATATATCTGCCTGTTTATTGAATACCGAAATTTCCATGCTCCCAACACACCTCCCTGTGGCCTGCCTACCAGCCGAGCGGCTTCCAAGCACACTTTCCTCTTCTTTATCGCAACAGACTCGCCTTTGACTTATTTTTATCACATTTCTACTAACGACAAAAGGTTCTGCTACACTACTAGTATTCCATGTTACACCTTTGGCATATATCCACGGGGAGATTGAAACCCACCTCACGAGCTGTTTCAATCCTTACATGCATTTTGTTATTTCCGCTTGTCATAGTGGCAGCCATAATTTAAAATCGAGTTACATAAAGAAAACCACATTAGACGCCGTTGATAGAACGCAAAGCATCATACAATAAACAAGGTTATCAATGATCGATTTGAGTAAAAAGTGCACTAGAAGAGAACATCATAATTTACAACATCGTTTATTCGCGATTATCAATGGAAATAACTTTTTTTGCCGATTTGGATCAGTAGAGAAAAAAACAAATCGTTTGAAATTTTTTCTTGAAATATTTTTTGTGAAAAAAAATGTTTCTGTCTAAAAGAATCTTTCAATTGAAATAATTTTTTCAAAACGAAAAATATTATTTTGTTAAAAAAATTGTTTTGATTTGTTTTTAGAAATATATTTTATTTATTTAGATCTAAGAAAAATTTGCATGGTGCCAACAGACCAACATAACTTAGTCCTTTGATGCTTACTCTGAGGTAAAAATGGCTTCTAACTTAAACAGTTTAAGGTTCCCACACATTTTTAGAAATCATTTCCCATACTTTTTCAATACCTTTCCAATGCTAAATCTAAAACTTCAATACCATTACTTCTTTTCATTTTTCAAAATTCTTAATCATGAAACTCAATTTTACACATTGCATAACACTGCACAAATAATGAACTGCTTTGCCTTCAGCAAAATTCTGCTCAGATACTTTTGAATCCTTTTCCATTCAGAATTTCCACACTTCTTCAATACCTAATGTACATTTTGGCCAAATTCAATACTCTTTCAAGGTCTTGAAACCCAATTTTGAAATTCAATACTTTCAATATTGCGTGGGAACCCTGCGTTTTTGAGTAAAAAATTTTCTTCAAATAACTCATTAGGAATAGGCTTTTGCTTTGAGTTCTAGGCTTTTCTTCAAGAAACTTCAAAAGGTATAGTGCAAGAAACAACACCGGTTCAAAGGGCTCACATTTCTTTGTCGCAATCTTCATCAGCGGACAACATATCGTCTGTGTCCGAATTGTACGTGGAGCACGCCGTCTTCGGCAAACAACTATCTTCCCCTTCAGGTACGATCCTAAAGCAGACATCACAATTGTACCGACCGTTGCTGCCACAGTTCGTCGACAAAAAAACAACTAACACAACGTTGCTCGTTGCCTGCTATTATACGTAGCAACGTTCATCTTAGCAAACACATTCAAGTAAGTTAGTTGAAAACGACGAGTTTCACTATTCGGTCAATAACTGACCTTTTACTGTCACGCAATTAGGGGGCAACACACTATTAATGGCAGGGTTGTGATATTTCAACTGAGGGTGACGTCTGCACAACTTTCAAACGTCACATAAAAGAAAAACTTGGCCGGCCCTGGTCTGATGACAGAAGTGTCTGACGAAATCAGCATTCGAGCAACCATCGCATGAAGTGGAAAGCTGGTGGGGGGTTAAAAACAACAAGTGGTTTGGACAAAGCAGTTGTGCGGAGTGGGACTTTTAGAGTTGTTCAACGATGGAGCAAAAATAATTTGGTTTTGCATAGTTGCAAATCGTGACATTTTATAAACGGGCACAGCTTCCTTGTGACCAATAAAGAGGGAACTTTTCCTGACTACACTGACAAGCGAATTGTTGGGGTGCGTCGCAGGATGGCGCCCTATCACTAATTGCTTTTCAGTCACACTGTAGATGATAAATGGCACAAGGTTGTGTTCTATCCTAAGACATTGCATCCTTGAGAAGGCTCCGTTTTGCCCAACTAATTTTTTCCCTCCTTCTTTAGCAACTCTTACATAGGCTAGTTAACTGACAATTAGACAAACCAACTTATCTAATAGCTAACAGCGTTGGTACTAGAACGGCGTTTCTCAAACATTTGTAGGTCACGGACCCCTAGTACATCCTAATAAAGGTTACGGACCCTTCAAGAAGAAACGTTGCAATAAATATTTGAAATTAGATCTTAATCAACGTAGTAGTAATCGAAATGTCTGCAAAGCCTATTAACCCCTTAAATCACCTTCACGGACCCCTTTGGCGTTCATGGACCCCAGGTTAGGAATCCATGTACTAGAACCTTTACACCACGAAGTCCACGATTTGAACAAGTCACCATCACGGCTCACTGAGACGCCCAGGCAGTCCACATAGAACGTGCTCTTATCAAGTCTACCTACGCAGTCATACCCAATAACAAGTTTGCCATCACACATCATACACAAGACATCCATTGCAGTGAACTCAATAAAAACTCGATGAGGACCTCTTCAAGATGTATTTTTTAAAATTCTACGAGTTCTGAAAATTTCGGAAGTAAAAAAATGAATCACTTGTAACGTTAGCAGTAATTAAGTAGTTAGTACAGTATATGGGCAGTTAGTGGTGTGGTCAACCACAAAAGTTCTTGCTTGACTGTGATTCAGTTGAAGCGTGGCCGGAGGCCAGGAAGGGTTTGCCCCCTGCACAGGGGGGCGAAAATCATGTTGATGGTGCTGCGATTTCTTCGGAAACAGGGTTGCGACTCAGGTAGGATGGCTCCTGTGACAGCATCTAGAAGTCTTGCAAGGATGCGATCAGGGACTTCCCCGGCTACCACGAGTCAGGAGATACCATGGCATCGCCACAGACTGATTTGTCTCCTCGTATTTTGTGGACTGTGACGATGCTAGAGCGTTTTTCCACTGCAAGCCAAACCTTGCTGATAAACCAGTGAAGACGGCGAGTCAGGCATTCACCGCCATATTGAATAACTCCCCCAGTAAGTCGTCTGAGTCGAGGGGTTTGCCATTTTCGAGGCCTTGGCATGCTTTACGAACTTCGGCGAGTGATGGAACAAGGGGGGAAGGGGGGGCGGAGTGGGAAGGATGTCTACAAAAGTAGTGTCGAACGGGTTAATTCTGTTAATTAGATCACTGAAATGACGTTAGTCGTTCGTTGATGCTGGAAGAAGATTCGGGAGCACTGGTATAGGATTGAGGACTTGATAGTGAAGGCCACGCCGTGAGCAAGTCCTCTCCAACATCGATGTCGTATCGACCAAGCTCTGATGCAACAAGGGCATTGGGCGACGTTGGCGGCCACTGGCCATGTTGTTCTTAGGGACCCTGTGGTGATTTTCAAGAATTTCAATGTTTTGCGTTTTCAGCAGCATTTGGGGAGGTGCCTTAGTGGGTGCGGTACCCCATTCGGGGGAGGGAGAGGCGGGCAATGTTCAGGCCAACTTTGAGGCCCTACCTCAGAGAGTTGGGCAGTGCAAGTCCTGAAGAGGGCTGCCCAGTCATGCAAGTAGGGCACAGGGGGGGGGTAGTTCCACTTCAATTTCCTACTGCAGCGACCTTCTTGTCTGCACTGTCCAACGTGCTGGAGGCAGACTAGGGGCATCCGCTTTCATCCAAGACCTGCCCCTGTCACAATGGACTTTATCTGAAGAGGAGGATCTTGTGCTGACACGATTGGGTCATAACATTTTTGGCACACGGACCATTTTTTCAAAAAAATATCTGACTGGCCACTTTGCTATGCTGACACGTCATCAACAACTAGTCAAAACTGCATTGCACATAGGACAGTTAACTCAAGGGCATGTTCAATCTTAGTCAGTGTTGGACTTAGTTGGGGGGCCCGAGGCAAGCCTGAAAAAGGGGCCATCATACTCAGCCAACCGTGGTATAACCGTTAGATCAAGCCTAAGAAGGGGATACGCGGGCCACCCAAGGATACCTTCCTGAGACTACGGCATGACTGACGTAACAGAAAATGCGCAAGGGTTTTAACGATACACAACTTTAAAAACACTTGAAGTTAAGAGGACGAAGCTAGCAACATATGAAAGTTTAGCGACAGCAAGCTGACATCGCCCCCACCTCTTTAGTTTTGCAGTAGCTGTCGGGGACCGTTTTGAAAGCAAGACACTTACACATTACAGTTTATATTGTGGTCCCTTTGAAAGCGAGTACGTACACATTGCAGTTGCTCTTGGGGACCTCTTTGAAGGCAGAGTACGGAATTATGATCTGCTCCGGAGTATATTATATGAGTGGATAATACGTTTTTCACGAAAAATGAGAAAAATTTACCCACGAAACATCTCGAGGGGTGCCCATACAATGGGGGCCCGGGCAAGTGCTTCGCTCGCCTGCCCCTAAACGCACCACTGATCTTAGTCCTTAATAAAACAGTCAATGATTCATGGAGGTCTCTGTGGACCACTAGAAATTCCAGGTGGTTCGCCCTGGACCAGGTTGACAATCACTGGATTAGGTTGACGGAGGAGTTGCACGTTCAACCAACCCGACCGTCATCACCTGATAGCACCGGGGCCCAGTGGCAAGGAGGGATACAAGACGGCTCACAGCACCATCAGGCTGCAATGCCATGCCAGAACCTGGATAATGTTTGGGAACTGGCTTAGCACAGTGACGTAGCCGCAGACTGCTACTTTTTAACTTGTAGGTGAGATGCTGACATGGAACTACCGCTTCGGGCCAAAGCGGACCTGAGAGTGGTGGCAATTAAGAGGCTATGCCATACCCCCCACAACTTCCGAAACGGAGCCTTCAATGGATGCTAGTGTCTTACCCAGGGCAGTTTCAACACTAAAATAAAGGACTCACATTGCACAGAGTTTCGTCTCAGGCATCTTGTATTGCTGATGCAACAGGAGCGGTTGAAGAGAACCCTGTACAAAACGAAGAGCATTCAAAGCAGACTGCAGCAAGTTATACGCTAATATACATTTACTTCAAATGCGTCATCAACACATGTTCTCAGTAGATTAGTAAAACTTTCCCTTTCATTCCAACGTCATATTAAAAAAGGCATGAAGCCATATTGGTGTTTGCCAAAACAAAATCTTTTGCCAATTTTTTAACGTGCTATCACATGACAACAGTGATATCAAATGACAACAATGGTATCACACGACAACAGTGATATCACATGACAACAGATGTGAAGTGATAACAAGCCACAAAAAAAACCAAAGACGATTATAAATTGATAGCACTGGCGAAACTTCCAGCAAGTACTGATTTATACAATGCCCAGCTGGATGCTTGAGTCGGTTGCGAAACTGGTTAAAGCTGGAATGAGCTGGGAGGATATGCTGGCATGTCCCCACTGGCAATGACCACTATACACAGCAACAAGAAGGCTGTGCGAAGCAAATCACACCAGAGTCAATGGAGAAATTTGATGAAGTATCCATTAGAAGTGCAAACCGCTTTAAAACCAGAATCTAACTCCCACCTCTCACTCAAAGCAATATAATATTTTACTATGTTTATGTGAAAAAGGTGGTAACATTAGCCCCACTTTACCGCTGGCTAAACTGGACTAGCTGCAAACTTGCAGAGCCTGTATGCACAAAAATCAAGCTCAGCATTCGGGACAAAATAGCAATGGGGCAACAACAGTTTTCATGCTGATACTGCCCAATATAAGGAAGGGTGAGCTGGCGTCTTACTCTGACGTCCAATTTATTGCCATACAGACAATCTTCTTACGTCTTGGCATTTTTGACAAGGAGATAAGTTTCCGAAGCCCTTGGTAACAAAATTCATGTTGACTGTGACTTTCTTAAATTGCTGAAGGATTCTTAGCTGCAACTTGGCTCAGAATCATCATCAATAAGTCTTCAATTGGGGGACTTATGTTTGTGCAGGGGGGGCTTGACTTTGTAAAACTTGACAAAACTCACACTGATTTATAGTTTCATATATCAATTTGGGGGACTTGCAGCATTGTTTGGGGGTCAAAGCCCCTGTGGTGACGGTACTGATTTGGCTGTGCCCACATGTTGGTATTATTTCGCCTGATTTAGTGGTGCCCTACAGAAAATCAGGGGTGAATAGCACCAGGTGTTTACTGCAACGGGCATCGTTATTAGTAGTACTCGCAGAAGTGCACGATGCTTTTTACAAATAAAACGCCGCAGTTTCCTTGTCCAAGGTAACATCAAATGTGCTCCTTTTGTTTTTAACAGTGTTGAGGTTTGCGAGCAACTACGTTTAGATCATATTTGTTAAAAGACTCTGGCGAGCTGTTTAGGAAAGAAAACGTCGGCCAGAAACTGACGGAATAAAAAAGCATAATTCAATTGAAAAAAACAAGCAAAAATAATTATGGACATTAACATTGAAAAATGGATGTCCTTGACATGGCCACAAAAATTTCTTGTTGCTAGGGTGATTATGAATCACCCTAGCCACAAGAAATTTTTACCTATACAGAAACGAACCACTCAGTATGAGTTCCTTCCACCAACGAAATCAATGAATTTGATTTCTCCGACTCTGGGTGGGACCCTTTGATCAGTGTAAAAACGTCTCTCACACCAGATTAAAAGGGCTGAGCAAAAAGAACATACCAACAGAGTAATCTTTTCAGCTACCCACATTGCATGTTTTATGACTGCAGGCAGCTTGTATAACACAAGTCACAAAAACAGAATTATGGCAATCATTACATTACATGCCAGCAATCAATATTAGGGGGATAGTCAAGAAAACAAACATAATCACTCCACAGACCTAATCAGATTGAAGAAAACAACTAACGTTTCATGTTCAGGAACCATAAATGTGTTCTTTAAAGCACGTATGGAAAGACTGAAATTAAAAGTGCAGAAATTGTGGGATATAAAAGCTAGGGTTGTCATCACCATAAGAGGAACTTTATGTTCAACTACAGACAAACAAGAACCAACAGCACCTCCAAGACATTCCCAGGAAGCACAATGTTCGCCAACTGACAAAGACAGCTGTTTTAGAGTATGCCCACATCTCATGGGCATGCAAGCTTCAAAAAATCTAAGTAAGATTGGAAAAAAACAAATAATATGGGTGCAATATCATCCAAATCAAACTAACCTGACTGTGTTTAACAAATGGGAATTGTTGTTTTTGTTCAAGCTTGGTGGAAGATCCCAGAACACTTTCTGCATCTAAAAGGATATAGTCATGATTAAAAATGCAGCACCTTTCAATTAACCAAATCCCACTGCCCACGAAGAGGACATGTTACATGACATTGCAACAAGCACCAATAAATCTTTACAGTCATGGATCAGTTCAATTACTTTATTTCCCAAGAACCTTTCACAATATCAGCAGTGTTGCTGAAACAATCAATAAAATTGAAGACTGAAAAATCAGTTTGCACCAACATAAGATCACAGTTCGATTTTCACTCGGTAGTATTAAATGGCATACCAGCAGCACAAAACTAGAGCATTTTTTGGGCTTCACACTTGCTTGGAAGCATGAAGAAACAAAAAGTGACATGAACTTGCATAAACTATCTTTATTCATTGAGCAGTCTTACAAAAACAACTTTTATGCAGCGACAACAAAATCAGAGGTACATAAATATGTGTGTCTTACTAGCTATTGAGGCTGTCTCAGGATTTCTTGTTTCATGCGAAGGTGCAGCATTTGATGTTGGGTTTAACGACAGTTGAGCCATTAAAGGACAATCTCCACTCCACATTGGCAGATTAGCTTGTGATGATTTGGTGATACAGGGAGACTTGAAAAGCAAAAATTTGAAAGCAAAATCCCCCTTTTAATCTAAACAACAATAACTTGAAGATAATTTTTTAAGAATTAACAGCAAATGATGCATTCATTTCAAACAAGTTGAGTTGAAAAGATTTTGGGTCAATGTAGCTGAGTCTATGAAATTGTCCTGACTCCAACTCCAAATAATTTTAGATTGCTTTGCAAATGCATAGGTTTAAACGTTCAATTTCCCAGACATTTATGCATCATCCTATATATGTATTGCAATAAATTCCTCTGGAAAACTATTATTTTGTGAATACATGCTGCAACTGGGAATACGCATCAGTTAACTTGGGAACAAAGCACATTATGATTGCCTAAAATAACACTGCAACTTATTCAGGATAGTTTCCTTCATGCATGATATTGTTGTGATATTTTCCAAGAGCTTTTTTCATACTCCATATTTGCAAAATTTGTGATTGCAATAATCAAATTTCGCTGCAACGATTTTCTGCATCATCTTGCTTTCCAGCTACTTGATCACACACACTTCATTATCTAAAGACAAATTTTTAGCTTTGCAGGTTTGTTGAACATTTTGAATTGACCAGTACTTGTACTAAAGTGATTGTGAGATGTTACATCTGGGACTTAGCCATTAGTCAACACAACTACATGGTAATAATTCCTGCAGATTGAAAGGTTGACTGTGATTGGTTGATTGATTGATTGATGTCAAGTAGGTTCAACCTGGTGATGAGTGACAGAGTGGTGGCAGAAGAGACCAGTTGCTGCTTTTAGTACTGTTCTTAATGATTGAGTTCAATTACTGTGTGCACTGTCTGACAGGGACCGTGTCATTCAAAACTCTTTACAGCATCATCACAAATTGCGCTGAATTCAATGTACGAATGCTGGTTTGTCATCGACAAGCTTAGTTTGGAAAGCCATGTCAGGTACACTTTATAAAGTACATGTCAAGCTGTAAGTGGCAAATGTCTGTCAATCAGGTTGTTAATACCTTCATGTTTCTTACCCATAACTACATTTGCATTTTAACCTCACATATGTTTTAGTGACCCCCTTGTTGCATGTTCTTGAACAAGTGCAGCTAGGAACATTACAGGAGTCGCACGAATGTTTCTTTTTTCAACCAGGTTTCAGATTGTCACATGATTCACAACCTTTGCTTTGCAAACAAGGAGATCAGCAATAACCTGAAATTTTGGGAGAATGGAATATGCTAGAATTGTACCCACAACTGAGAGGAAAGCAATCCCTCTGTAATTATTACAATCTTGCCAGCTACCTTTGCTTTTATACAAGGTGACGGTGACAGCATCATTCAGGTCTTGGGGATGTGTTGCAAGCGCCAGCAGAGCAACAACAAACTGTACAGATGGGCTGTTAGGATGTTGTCCCCATTACGCAAGATTTCTGCCATGATTCCATCAGCACCAGGAGCTTTTCTTTAACAATCAGACAACCTTGTTTAACTGATTGGAAGGAAATTTATGCAAGCTGTAGTAAGTGGGAAAGCACATCCCTCGTGAAATGCTCTTGTTGTGAATAGATCAAATTATAATCAAGCCTTGTGCTGAAAGAATGTTGTCTCACTGGGTATGGTTCTATGGCCGATTTAATGCCACTGTATACTTCTTGGAGGTCACCAACCTCAAGCATCTCTGCACCCCTGTGCTGATCTTTGTCTAGATGTAACGCAAGGTAGCACAAAGCAGTCACTGAACATTAGTTTTAACTGAGTGTGGTCTGGATCTCACTTTCACAGCAGGAATCAACACATTAGCACTTTCACGCAGTGGCGTACGCAGAAAATTTTCATGGGAGGGTTTCATTGAGTGGCATATTGTGGTCATTTGTATTTGGTGTGCGTTGTTTGTGATGTCACATTTTGACATCATATTCCTGTTTCCAAACCAACATTTTGGCGAAGTTTGCTGTTGACATAATGTGCATATTCCTCTACACGCACTCCCCTTATTTTATATGCCAGTGTACTGAATACAAACTATCAGTGCGCCAAGTTAGGATTTGAGGAAAATACAATCAACGCTATGACAGAGCAGTTCATAACTGCAAAAATATCTGGCTGCAAGTTAAAAGAGAGGAGTAAAACACACTCATCACTGCCTCAGAGCAACTTATAAGTGCAGAATCAAGCTGTGATGATGTCTCGTCGAATATGAGCAGTCGAACATAGAAAGTGTGCGGCTGGACTGGCTTGCGCGCACCCCGCATTGCAAGATCGAATCTTGCTAAACTACAAAAGAATTGAGAATGCGCATAAAGGATACAAGAAAACATTCATTTTATTGTTATGTATAGAAGTCCAACAAGTTTTAGTTTTCCTTTTTCCCTGCGGAGACATTATCAAATGCCTGAATGTTCCTATGTTAAAAACAGCTGTTTTCAAGCTCGTGCAACAGTTATATCATGCTACAGAAAATGGTAATGTAGCCAATACAGTCAGTGCTTGCACTGATCAGCCTAAGCAGACAAAATAAAGACAATTGTTTCGGATAAAGTGAACTATTGCGGAACCAGGGTTGATTGATTTTAAATCATGATTTAAATCAAGCAATAAAAGTCATGATGTAAATCAAACGATAAAAATTAAAAAATCATGTCATTTTAGAGCTTTTTGTGATGTGTACGACACATTTAATTAGCATTCTAATAGGCTTTCACATAGCCTTCACATTTAATTAGCATTCTAATAGGCTTTCACATAGCCTACACAGTATTAGTGTAGTAGGCACAGAGTTCTTATGACAACACAAGTTAACACCACTTGAAATTTTATCAATCATAACAACTGTGAGGTCACAGATTCTATGCAATTTGATTGCAAAAATTACATGTGGGCATGTGGACTGAAATCACTAACCCTTGCAGATTCAGAAGTCGTAACTGCTAGAATGCCACAAGTTTGAAAGTATGGACTGCCATAAAGTGAAAGTTGCATTTAAACTCCATGAAATATGAAGGCTGTTGACTATAAACATAGTTATAGAACATATTTTTGATTCATGAAACAGATATATTATCATCATAGGTTTAATGTTTGATGCGTGCATGCCATGACTATCAATGAAATTACTAACTGGCAATTTCAGTATTGGCATTTCAATAAATATTTCACTTTGTACACCAGTACTGGTGTTATGAACTTATTTGCATTAAGGGATATTGCATAGGCACAAAAAAGTTTGAATAAATGTTTAGCTATTTCTAGTCAGGATTGATTGATTTAAATCATATCATTTAACACTTTGAGAACTGGGGTATGATGTATTCGTACTTCAATTACGGCCTAAAACCAGCTGTTGTCACTTGCCTTACCAACACCCTAGCTTCACCACAGATTGCGCTAGAGAGCTGTTAAAGGGCTCAAACGAATCGGACAGTCTTCTAGATGGCACTTGAAAAGACTTTTTGGTTGGGGGTTGTGATTTTTTGTGAGTGATGTCATAAGTGAAGTAGTTTTTGGGTCATTTTGGCTCATGTTGCCTGGCCTACGGCCCAACCACCAGGCCAAAGTATTTCGCTGAAGTTCTCATTGGAAACCAGACTCGAGTCCGAGTCTTTTGAGCCTTTGATTGACTTTCTAGCAAATCTGGTTCAAAAGTTATGACCTTAAATAAACAAATTAATTAATTATCTTATTGACTAATTAGTCAAAAAAATTTACTTACTTAGATCATAACTTTTGAACCCGAAACCCCTGCAGGTCATCCAAAGTATCAAAAGACTCGGATTGTAGCCTAGTTTTCAGTAAAAACTTCAGCGAAATACTACCATCTAACGGTTGGCACCTAGGGCCAGGTGAAGTTGGCCAAGGTGGCCAAAAAGTCCTTCACTTATGACGTCACTCACAAAAAAAGAACGCACTCCCCAAGCACAAAATTTTTTTCGAGTGCAAACTACAAGACTTTCCGCATCTTTTGACACTTCCACCAGGTCTGTAACCCGTTCAGGAGCGGAGATATTCCCATGCAAAGCCACGTGCAATCCAGCTGTTTTTTTGCAAACCGCTTGAATTAACCGTATGTCTAAGTGTTAAATCAGCGATAAATTCAAAAAAATCAAGCAAAAAATCATATGCAGTTTTAAAGGTATCTGTGATTTGTATGACACATTTAATTGGTATTCTAGTCGGTTTCACTTAATGTCGAACAAAGCAGAGACTTCTTATGAAAACACAAATCATAAAATCAAAAATTTTATGAATCATACCAACTGTGAGGTCCTAGATTGTACGCCAGCTAACTGTGCAAATGATATGTGGACTGAAATCACTAATATTCACAGACTCAGAAGTCAGAATTCCGCAAGTGTAAACAGGCCTGCAGCCAGGTCAGGAGGACAAAATAAACTGTTAGAGGGGCAATATTTTTGTTTTTATTATGGTATATGTTTTAAACTAACTTTTCTTCTGGGCACAAAAAAATTTCGGGATACTGCCCCTGAATGCCCCCATGGCTACGGGCTTGGCTTAAAGTAAAACATCTAAATTCCAGCAAATATGTAGGTTGTTGACTGCAGAAAGAGTAGTTTTAAAACATATTATTGATTCAGATTAATAATACACATATATAGGTTTTTACCATTTTATACATGTAATTTATATTTCGTTTTGTACATCAGTGCTGGTGTTATGAATTAATTTGCTTTAAGTGTGGTGAATAAGTGCAAAGAAATTTTGAATGAAAGTTCGGCTGAATTCTAGTTGCTGTACAAGAGAAACAAAGCACAAAAAAGTTATATTAAAACAAACTTTTTAAAATAAAAAGTGACTACTTGTTAGGTGGCCATCCTCTACACATTAAATCAAAAAAATCCGATTTTTTAAAAAAAATCATGATTTTTATCAGCCCTGCGCGGAACACAATCTTAAATATGTATAGTGGACGAAGGGTCTGCAAAAAGTGGTGAGATGGTGTCTGGATACAGACGATAACCCAGATTCCCACCAAAACCTAATTATTACTTTTCGGTCCATTTACAATGTTCCTTGAAATTTGCATGCAAGTTTATTCTGTGGTACAGTATTTGCATTCTGTCAACAAATTAACAAGCAAAAAGTGTGCGAAAACAATGAATCTCCTTTGCACAGGTAACAAAGTTTTTGTGAAGTATCAAACTCAAGGAGGGGGCTATTTAACCCCAACCCCTCCCCCTTGCATCAGGATACTTCCTCTGCTACCAACCAAAAGCTGACATTGCACTGCCCATGACAAGAGACACCAACTTCAACCAGGTGTCTTCAATATTGTTTCCAGGGCAATCTGGTATTGCTTTATCAGAAAATAGAGATTGGCAGCACTTGGTGCTTGAGTGGTTCTTCATTGTTGAGAGATGGGCTGCATTTCATTTGCGAAAAAATTTGCAAGGGCCAATAACCAGCTTGCTATGGAATCCACTCCACCATCTGCTGGGCGCATGCTATGTGTGTGTTACACTATTCAATTGCCTATACCGAACAATGATATGGTCCAACTGATGTCAGTGACAAGGTGTTAGTAAGTGCAACGTTGAAGTTATTGCACAGTTTAACACCTTCAGCGCTGGGTTGTTTGCACCTTTAAGACCTGCGTGAGCCACTTAAAAGCCATCATTTTGCAACTCCATAACTTCCCCCGATTGCACTAAAGAGCTGTTCCAAACACGCAAAAGATGTGGCAAGTCTTCTAGATTGCATTGAAAAAAATTGGAAAGTTACGCATTTTGTTTTTTTTTTGTGGGAGACATTATAAGTGGGGTAGATTTTAGGCTATTTTGGCTCAGGTTACCTGGCCCTGGGCCCCAACTGCTAGATGGAATTTTTTGACTCAAGTTTTTATTGGAAACTAGGCTATAATCCGAGTCTTTTGAGCCTTTGATTGACTTTCTAGCGTTTCTGGTTCAAACGTTATGGCCTAAAAACAACAAGTTAATGAATTAATCCCCTAATTAAATAATTATCTGATGATTGATTTTTGTATTTTTTAGGTACAACAGTATCTATTGAAAAAAGCCTTTCACAGCAACAAACACACACTACAATGTTTACAGAGTACATACAAGCATTTTACCCACTGACCAAACATCATCAGCCCTTGTTCAAATAGAAATTCAATGAGTGTGATAAGAATGAGAACACTTTCTAGTAGCTACTTCTGTCATTTGATAATTACACATGCAACATACCATTACCATATGCTGTTGAATGTCACTTCTTTCACACGATCGTGGTAGGCTTTCAGTGGTATGCACTTCAGCTGACTTTTCCGTAAAACAACAGACACTTCTTTCAGCTTTAAAAGAAAAATAAATTGAAGGGAAACATTTTATTTAAATATATAACTTAAATAAATTACCTGGTATTGTTCTTGTTGTTTTGCTGCATTTCGGAACAATTTTCCTGGGGAAAAAGGCAAATCTTTAAAATATATACCACAGCAAACAGTGTTACAATAAAAGGAAGTTGCGCAAAAACCAAACACCTTATTGCAAAGTTTATCAAAACCTCAACATACTTTTACAAAGGTTTTGTGCAGGTTTTTACTACAATCATGCCTTAATGATGACCATTTTACATACGATTTACCAATAACAAAAAACAATATGCAATGTGACATACAATGACAAGACAAGAAGTCAACATCTGAAGCAGGGGTGCACTACCTATTCACTATTTCCAGTCACATTACGTTTAATTTTATTAATTACGGCCACCAGTGAGTTCAAAATATTTGATTCTTTTGCATTGCTTATGTTCTGTGTTTACGCACTGAGTTTAGCCTGCTTCCACATGTCTGTTTGGCTGTCCTACTAATGCACGGCCAACAACTTTTGTTTTAAATTAATGGTGCATGGCCGCATACACTTTTATCGAAGGCCGTGCAGATATAAATTGTCACAGGCGGTGGGAGAATACACACTTAACTCTCAAGCAAATGTGAAGTGGTGCAAAATCTTGAAAATTCACTGTACAAAGCAATTATTTCACATGAGAGTTGACTGTGTTTTCATGCTACCTATGGCTTTCCCTTATGTTTCAGTCAACTACCACTTATTTTCTTTGCATGTTGACTTGTTGTCTTCTTGTCATTGTGCATTACATTTGTTATTGGCAACTTGTATGTAAGGTGGTTAAAACTAGAGACAGACTGGTACGTCAGGTCAATATTTAGGTTTCACTGATAGGTTGGTGTCAGCCAAAACGGCCGATTTCATTGGCCTCAGTAGGTGTTGACAAAATGCTGCAATATTCTTAATGCATACAGACACCTTGTGCAAGAAAGCACAACTAACCAAGTCAAGACAGTTATCTTGCAGCAACGCCAACAGGTGTGTTTTCATAAACAAGCAGACAAGATGAACCATGGAGCACATGTCAGCTGTCGCATCCAAAACAAAAGCATCATCATTAATCAGATTAATCAAAAACCATAGCAAAATATTGAAATTGTTGCCATTTGAAAGATTTTAGCTCATAAATCCTGATTTTTGAAGTTTTTGAAAAAGAGGTAAAAGCATAGATTACATTATAGTTTTGATAATGAAGCAGAAAACAAGATTTAAACATTTTGGAAATATCAGTTATCAGTATCAGCTATCGATTATCGGCCCCAAAAAAAGCCAAATCAGTCAATCTCTAGCTACAACATTTCCCTGAGGAACCCTACCTGAATAGGTGGGCAAAATGTTGGCAATAAAGATCAACAGCTTCGCGTCCAGCCTGTTTTGAGGCTAAAACCAGCAGTTTCGACATGTTTTTACGTGGGAATATCTCCTGAGCAGAAAGCGCTAAAGAGCTGTTCAAACCCTCTGAAACGGAACACCAAAAAACTTTTTTTTCATTGCAGACTTGAAGTCTTGCCAAGTCTTTTGAGGGTTTGAACAGCTCTTTCATTGTTTTTCGTAGTTACATAAAGGTAGAATTTTAGGGTAAAATTGATTTTGCAGCCCGCCAACCATAATGCACAATTCATGCGGCCCATGGTAGTATAGGTTTCCCAACCCTGCTTTAGAGCCTTTGATTGGCCATCTAATGTTTTTGCTTGAAAAGTTATTGCCAGAAAACCAAAATTTGGGTCAAAAATGACTTCTTACTACTCAAATTTGGGTTTTTTACTGTAACCTTAGAACCAGAAACGCACGACACTGATAACAGCATAGTTTCTGATAAAACCTTGAGTCAAAAACTGGCTCTTGACATTGGCGTCCAGGGCCCGGTGACCTCGGCAAAAAATGTCTGAACCCAACCCATTATGATATCACTCACAAAAAAATCCAAAACTTCGCAATTCAAAAAAATCTGAACTAGAAGACTTCCATCATCTTTAGAGGGTTTCAAGAGCTCTCCAGCTCAATCGGATGGCTAACTATGGTGGTGCAAAGTGACACAAAAAAGCGGCTCACATGTGATTTCAAAGTACGAGTATATTGTACACTGGCTCCCAACGTGTTAATAGAGACAGTGAGATTTCTATAGCTTGCACAGCAACAGCTTTGCAAAAAACTTTTCTGAAGAAAAAAATCTGATTATTCAAAAATCATCAGTGTAAAAACATCAAGAAATACTAAGGGTATTAGAAAAATGCTCACCACTTCTTGTGGTGAGGGTTAATCATCAAACTAGAGTCAAAACTAGACATGACTTCAATTTTATCACCTTGAAATTGTACTGTGTCTGCAGGCATCTGATTGGCCAACACAGTGGGGCGCATTAGAGTCCATTGGATCCAAGAAAAGTTTCTGAAAATAATGTCAAAGACAGCATGACAGAAAACTCAATATAAAACAATAAACTGCATCTTGTTTCTAGTAGCATTTGTAGTTGTGTCTTGTTTTTTTTTTGCTGAGACGTTTCGGTCATTTTTTGCTGACACATTTTGGTCACTGAAACATTTTGGTCATTTGTCTCACAGTTGTGTTAAAACTTGCTGTAACAGTGTTTACAACCTATATTTTCAGACTTCCTGAGCAAAATGACTTGGTCATTTCAAAAAAATTTTGGTCTATGACTGGAACAAAACGCAGGTCGCGTCAATCACTTTTCATAGTCTTCTAAAGCAGGGATTCCAAACTTTTTTGCCAGAGGGTGACATAAGTTACTACACAACAGTTTGAGGGGCAGACATCTTTTAAGCAATGTGATTGTTTCTACCAAATCGAAAAATGTTTCTTAAATATATTACTTTTGCAATATTGAAAAAATGTCTTTGCAGTCAAATGCAATTGACTTTGCAGGCTAAATGAAAGGGCTTCATGGATCAGATTTGTGGACTATACTTTAAAGACCACTGTTCCATAGCATCACCAGGTAAGTTTCTTACTACAGTTCAAGAAACACCATAATGTTGAAACAATTTGTGCAACACAAATTGCACTGCTTCATCTTAACTTTTAACATTGTCATATGCTAATTGCAACTTGATATGCATCTTCACATTTTCACTGCAAAAAATAAATACAGTACACCAAAATTCATTGCTTTCTCATTACAAAAGATGCATACCTCAAAATAATACAATTGTTGAAGGCACGCAGTAACGACCAAATTCACGCAGTGACGAACCAAATTCACTAGTTGAAGGTTGGAGACCAGGGCTAGGTAACCTGAGTCAAGATGGCCTAAAACCTACGCCACTTATAATGTCATCCATAAAAACCCAAAAACTAAATTTTTTTCATTGCTAACTAGAGGACTTGCCACATCTTTTGACCACTAGCTCAATCACCTGGCGAGTTATGTAGTTGCAGAGTGGCACAAGAATAGTGGCTAATGTCATACACCAGTAGTGAACATGTTAAAAATTTCCTGATGCTGACCCCTAAGGCTATGTTTGCTGATGTTTGAATCAAGATTGATCTGCAATAAGCCTTATGGTCACTCATGCGTGATGTCATCCTCAAATGTCAATATTTCGATGTGATCAGCAAGTAGGATGATTTGTGATGTCTCGTGTGCAAGGTCTGTTGAAGGACAATTCAAATCAAGAAAAAAATTGATATGTTGTTGAGTGTTTCTAGAAAAAACACATGCTAATTTAAATCTATGAAACTTCAAATGAAGTTATTAGTCAAAATTGCTGTTCCCTGTTGGTTTTGTACTCAGTAATATTTGTTCTCTAACTGGAAGTGAATTTTCCAGTGACAACAATCAATGATAGATTTGCACTTGGAATAGTTCTTGTTCATTCATGTCTAAGCAGAGCAAGTCACACATGCTTTCCTGTAGCGGGAAAGTAATGATAGACAAACTTCAATCAGGTTAAGTTATATATTTATGACAAGCCATAACTATATATTTTATTCTTGGATGTACCTCATAGCTAATATTGTCCGAAGGGGTTGCAAGTGAAGGTACATCATTTTTACAGAACACTTGTGGAGAAGGTGCACAACATACATCTTTATTTGACCCTAGCTGTATTTATGTGTGGTTGACAAAATAAAAAAGCAACAGCAATTTACCTGCCTGAGCAAATTTAAACATGCATATTCAAGATTTTTTACATCAAGCTCTCTTGCAGCTTCAAGAACATGATCAATGTTGTCTCGAGAAAGGGTGAGCTTGGAAGTATAAGCAAATTCCAAAATATTTTCCATTCCAGTCCTGCACATACAAAGCAGCTCATATCTTACTGGAAATAAAAACGTGACCTCACAACTCTACTAAACCTGCTGATTCAAAAAACATTTCTTATGGTATCATTTGAGATGCATAGATCTGAGCAACTGCAAACTCTTTGAACATGCATGCTGTTTAGAAAAATACTTATTCATAAAAAATAACATTGAAGATTAAAGCATATGTGGATCTTATAAGCAATATGGATTTTCACCTTGTTCTTCTTATGGACTTTCTGGAGCTTTGCACAAACACCTCTTGAACTTTCTAATCTAAACAACCTATTCTCATACTGGTGGTCATTCATATCTTTTGGCCCTATACAAGCAACCTTCCTCTTCCAACTTTCAAAGCTTTTCATGCAATTTTCAACATACCATAGTTTTTGCAAGGAATTGTCATATAAATGCATGCTGAACAACCTCGTTGAAATGTAGTTGACCATACGCTAACACACAAAATGGATCTAGGACAACTACCACCAGACAGCTGCCACCCATGATATAATCATCACCAGGATGACTGCCACCTGGACAATCACCACCTAGGCTAGGACATATTTAGTTCTCTATGTTTATTGCCATTAAAGCAGGGGTTCCCAACCTTTTTATGATCTTGTACCACTTGGGCACCCTGTATTGTCAATGCGTACCACTTCTTCCAGAACAACTAATTTGATCGAATATTAGTTTATTCAGGGGAATGACATTAAAATAACAATAAAAGACAACTAAATTTAATGAGATTTGTGTTTGTTTTCCTTCCACCAATTGGTCGATGCGTGGTGTACCTTTGTTAACAGCGTATCGAAAGTCATATTGTTACAAAACAATAGGAATAGCAAGCTACAGGAAAATTTATTTATTCAGAAACAAAACCCGATACGTAAACTAGAAAGCTGTGAATCCAAGTTTTTGTGAAAAAAATGGAAGTTACTCGCGTACCACAGGTTGGGAACCCCTGCATTAAAGCCATTTGAACTTCACAAGGTGCTACTTTCATGACAAAAAGTTCTAATGTGTATAACAACATTTCTTTGTCCTCTGAGCGCTCCAAAGAACTTTCACCTCAGTTTTAACCCTTTACAAACCTCAAAGCCACTATAGTGGGTCAGACTTTGTCCAGTCAAAACTTGCCACCCGACAAAGCTAGAGAGCTGTTCAAACCCTGTGAAGAAGCAGAATCTCTCTGAGCAAATTTAAGAAATTTGGGTGCTTTTGGGTTTGAACATTCTTTGGTGTGACGTCACGACTAAGGAAGTTCAAGAGATTTTGGGATGTAGTAATCAGGGCCTGAGAAAAAACTTCCAGTGGCAATTCATCCGTTTTTTCTTTGAAAATAAACTAGGTGAAAATCTTTATCTTTAAAGCCCTTGATTGGCCTTCTAGTGTTAATGGTTGGCAAGGTATGGCCAAAAAACGGTAATTAATTAATTGATCCCCCAGGGATTTTTCTTTACAATAAGACATGATCACTTTTTGACACACTGACAAGAAAATGTTTGTTTGAAATGGGACTGATCATTGTTTTGTTCACTTTAAACTTACAGTACAAAACTTTTTCTGGTCATTCAGTAAAAAATTACATCTCTGTATTTGTACATTTACAGTAAACCTCGGTTTATCCAGATATTGCCAAAATTGGACAAAACTGGTGGTACGAATGATTTCTGACATTCTTCTTTATAAAAATCTTTGGTTTATTCGGATTTTTAACACTTTGAGAGCCGGCGTACGATATATTCGTACATCAATTACGGCCTAAAAAACAGCAGTTTTCGGTTGCCTTACCAACGCCCTAGCTCCTCTGCCGATTGCACTAGAGAGCTGTTGAATGGCTCAAAAGAATCGGCCAGTCTAGTAGATTACACTCGCAAAAAAAAATTTTTGGTTGGGGGTGCGGATTTTTTGTAAGTGACGTCATAAGTGAAGTAGTTTTAGGGTCATTTTGGCACATGTTACCCGGCCTGGAGCTCAACCGCAAGGCCAAAGTGTTTCGCTGAAGTTTTCATTGGAAACTAGACTCGAGTCTGAGACTTTTGAGCCTTTGATCGACTTTCTAGCGTTTCTGGTTCAAAAGTTATGATCTAAAATAAACAAATTAATTAATTATCTAATTAGCTAATTAGTCTAATATTTTTACTAACTTACATCATAACTTTTGAACCCGAAACCCCAGCAGGTCATCCAAAGTATCAAAAGACTCGGGTAGGCTAGTTTCCAGTAAAAACTTCAGCGAAATACTACCACCTAACGGTTGGCACCCAGGGCCAGGCAAAGTGGGCCAAGGTGGCCTAAAAGTCCTCCACTTATGATGTCACTCACAGCCAACCCGCAACCCCCAAGAAAAAAAATTTTTTCGAGTGCAATCTACTAGACTGCCCGCGTGTTTTGACAGTTTCGCCGAGTCGCTAGAGCGAACAAGAGCGGAGATATTCATCTGCAAAGCCATGTGCGTTTAGGTGTTTTTTTTGCCGAAAATCTCCAAAACCAGCCGGATGCCCAAGTGTTAATTCAGATCTTCGCCAATTCCGAATAAATCTGCTCCTTTCACATCTCATAATATCTGGATTTTTTGCAGATACTATGAGATGTGAAAGTAAAGCATAATATCTGGATTTTTGTCCTTTCACCTTGTTGTTTCTTAAAAATACACTGACTGGTCTCTAGGAAAGATTCGGCAGCTTTCAGACGCAACACAAGAGAGCTCACGATCATCAACAAATGTTTATAACTATGGTAACAATGGCTGCAACTGGGGGCAACATTTGACTAATCATAAAGACAATTACATCACACGCGGGCATAACACATGACAACATAAAAGGTATGCCGCTGCACCAAAGTTTCAGTCCATTATTGATCATTGCTGAGTGTGAAATTGTAGAGCATTATCCCTAAGTGGATTTTACTCGGTAAGATGTCTGGAGGACATTACCTTCCAAATAGAATGACTGCTTACGGACCAGTTGCAGAAATCTCTGCATCAGTCCAAAATCCCTGATTCTTTCGCAACCAAATAATCCAAAATTATGAACTTAAGATTGTTCATAACAGCCTGCATATGGTGGTTGCTAATTTGATATACCTTTGTAAATACATCAATAAATTTGTTTTGCTTCTGTGAAAGTCTGCTGTTGGGTTGTAAATGTGTTCATCTCAGTACTTACATGACGTCAGGCTAGAAACAACCATCTTTGGTTAATCAAGATCTTCACTTAAACCAGATAAAATGCTCAGTCAAATCAAATCCGGATTAACCGAGGTTTACTGTATGTCGATTGCAAGTATGAAATGCTGCGTGTTGCAATCAAACAAAATTGAGATGCCAGACCATGATTTCAAGTTTTTTGCCACACTGACGTGTAAAAGCTTGTTTGAAATCGGATTGATCATCGTGTGATTCACTTTAAACTAACATTAGAAGACTTGTTACGAGTTACTTAACACCTTGAGAGCCGGTCTACGAAAAAAAATTTTTGGTTGGGGTTGTGGATTTTCAATGAGTGATGTCATAAGTGAAGTAGTTTTTGCACCATTTTGGCTCATGTTACCTGGCCTAGGGCCCAACCGCTAGGCCAAAGTATTTCACTGAAGTCTTCATTGGAAACTAGGCTCCAGTCCAAGTCTTTTGAGCCTTTGATCGACTTTCTAGCGTTTCTGGTTCGAAGGTTATGATCTAAAATAAGCAAATTAATTAACTATCTGATTAACTAATTAGTCAATGTTTACTTTAGATCATAACTTTTGAACCCGAAACCCCAGCAGGTTATCCAAAGTATCAAAAGACTCGGATTGTAGCCTAGTTTCCACTAAAAATTTCAGCGAAATACTACCATCTAACAGTTTGGGCCCAGGGCTAGTTAAAGTGGGCCAAGGTGGCCAAAAAGTCTTCCACTTATGACGTCACTTATAAAAAATCTACACCCTCCAACCAAAAAAATTTTTTCGAGTGCAGACTAGAAAACTTGTCTTTTGAGCGTTTGAACAGCTCTCTACTGCTTTCAGCGCCAGAGTCACGCTCACGCAAAGCCATGTGCAATCCAGTTGTTCTGGCACGAAAATCCCTGAAACCAAGCAGACATGAAAGCATTAATAAAGAATTGTATCTCTGTGTTTATACATTTTCGTGATTTTGCCTTACTTTTTGCCACACTGACATGAAGAAGTTTGTTTGAAACCAGACTAATGATTATTTTATTCACTTCAAAGAAACATTAGAAAATTTACTATGGGCTGAACGTGGAATTTCTTTATCATTACTGTCTTTTTGTTTATTTTGCTATGGGTACCCATTGCATTTTCTGGGAGAGTAATTGTGTTTGAACAATTACACTTTTTCCACATCCAACATGTTAGTTGTTTAGGGTCTGGTGATCGTGAGAATAATTGCTGAATTGTTCAAAAATGTGCCAGTGCTCTATACATTTCAGTAAGCTTCAGCGATGGTGGCAACAATTTGTGTCTACTTTGGGCTAAGGTGTCAATGGTGTTAATATTATTTGGAGACCTGAGCAAGGTTGTATACCAACACAGAAATATATATATATTTTGTGAATGAATAGTTGTGTACTATGAGAAGTAAGTAAACGATCACTCCAAAATTCAGCCCTGGTTTTGCATATCGGCTCAGTTTCCTTTAGTAAATTTAGGTGGCTTTTGTAGTTTACTTGTGTCAAGTAATCTGGTACAGTAGAATTTGTCTAATTCATCATTGTTCAGTTTGTCAATTTGCTCAATTCATTGTAGAATTCCCATCTTTTGTGTACATTTCTGCTCATTTAAATCGTCGTTTTGCTAATTTTGTCACCTCTTTCTATCCCTGAGAAGTGTTTGTTCAGCTAATATGTCATTTGCAGTTTCACTTTTGATGTTTAAGCAGCTAGTTTAACATGTGTGGGAATTCAAACAAATTAAGGATCTTTATCTGAGAATTGTCGCACCCTACAATTTATTCACCAAATTTATGCATGAGATGCAAAGTGGAACCCGATTCCCCACTGAGAGAATGTGGAAAGTCTTTAAGGTTTATTAAAGATTTAAAAAGTGCTAGATTTAATTTAAGAGTCTGGATAAGTGCGACTTGACTCCCCATTGGGAGAACGCAGGAAGTCTTTGAAATTTATTAAAGATTCAAAAGGTGTTAGATTAAATGGACGAGTGTAGAGGGAGGAATTAAAAAATTCTGTGTGAATTGTTGTATTCAACCATAACGTCATAACTTGCATTTTACTGCGAATAAAAGCACTATGTATTTGAGTTACAATGATAAATATGCAAGCTGCTATGACAGAGTTTTCACCTGTTTGCATAATTCATTACTTCACCTAAATCATCACTTTTTTCTAATCCCCTTGAGGTGACGAATTAGGCAAATGATACTGTATTTTTAGTTTTTTGGTAAAGTTATCAATGTTATTGCATTCTTAGTAATGTAAGTCACTGTGTATTTTGCTGGACAAAAAGAACTCAGCAGATAATGTGGAAGCCACAGGTTTGTTGTGAGTGTGAAATCTGGTGGCCACTTAGTCACAAAGACTTTGTGTTGCATTAATTCATCATTAATCTCACTTGACGTTCGCCACTCAATGTCCGAACTCAGTGTGGTGTCCAACGTACTTTCTTCTCTGATAAGTCAGTGCAATGTTAAATTTTTTAACAGTTCAATTCTCACATGCACATTATTCCATGCTATACATTCCACACAGTCATCAAATCCATTTACTTCCGTGCATTGTTTTGCCTTAGCTTTTGATTTGTGCATTACATGACAGCAATAGCAACATTGCAACTCATTTTTGCTGTACGAACTTTAAGCAACCATAGCACAGTGGTTCAAAATGCCTGTGCCACAAGAATTCCACAGATGTGGTGCAACGCGATTGTGTATAGCTTGGATGTGATGTGTTAAACACAGTATTTCTAGATGTCAGTTATCCAAGTGGCGACAATTGCCCAGGTGGCAACTGCCCTGATACCAGCAAATTCCTTTTCTGTTGAAATTATTGCTATTTCTGCAATGAAAAGATAAATTGATTGCACATAAGACAAACTTTAAAGTTGTAGGTAAAGTTGTATCTGTAGGTCAAAAATGCTTAGAAAGCCAAATCAACAAACTTGGAGATAGGGTTATGATTAGAATAGCATCAGACATGAAATGTGTTTTTATTTTGATGAGTCAACTATTGTCCGTACTGCATTTTCTTCATCATGGGTTGACTGGCAAAAGTGATTATTTGCAATGATCAATACCATGTTGCTATAGACACCAAATGCAATGAAGATGGATTCAAGAAGCTTGCCTGCCAGATGCTAGTGTGTAAAGCGGTCCACTAAGGTTGTCATGTTGAAAGTTTCCCTCTATTTGTGAGTTTGACTTGCTTGCTTTCAAATCATGTTGCAAATTGCAGGGCTGCAGAGCCAGGGCGATGGAGCTGGAGCCAGAGCTCAAATTGAAAATCAGGAGCTGGAGCTCTGTTTAAAATTTAAATTTGACCTTTAAACAGTCAATGAAGGGATGTAATGATCATGAACGCCTGAACATATAATATTCACTAACTGTTTCTATTTGGATAAAAGTTGATGATGCCTATGCAGTAGGAGGCAAAACATCTACTCCATTGGTATCTTAGTATCGCATTCTGTGAAAAAGATTCTTTTCAATAGACAGTAGTCACAAACTGTGTTTTTGATTTATGATGTACACAAGTACTATGTTTACATGGTATGTTTCAATGTGGCTGTATTGTCGCTTTGCTTTGATTGTGACTTTAAATTTTCTGAGTCATCCTCCACACTGTGGCTTTTAGCAGCCCTCCTTGCGGAATGGTCCAGAACCCGAAACCCACAATGGATTGTGGTGAATGTACAGATGGTTGCAATGTTGTGCGCAGTGTTGGGCACATTTTTCGGATGCCACCGTTTGAAAGAGCTGGAATTTTTAAGTGCAATGTAAACACAGTGTAGGTATGCATAGCAAATAAAAGTAGCAGATCAATAGCTGTTTGATTTCACCACAAGCAAAGGGGCTGTTAACAGTGGTGGTACACACACTTAGGTTATAAACACCCATGTAATATACAGGATCATGCTGGTCACATGCCTTCATGAAAACAATAAACTTAAAATAATAGCTATCTATCACTCAAAAAACAAATGATTTTAGGCATTTATAAAATGGTATCACTACAAATATTACCTGAAAAAATTTTAAGCTGAAAGAAGAAAGTCCAATCTAACCAAATATAAAAACTGGAAGTGCACACGAAACAAATTTTTTTTGTTGTTGCAGTATTGTAATATTGAATTACAAAATACTGGGAAATCTCTGTATGTTGTAAATCTACTCAATTTATAAATTTGTATCATACTTAGATAAAATTCTAACCTTAATGAATATTTAGAATCTTTCTCTTTAAAAACATTTAAATTGACTAATTGATTGCTCAAATCACACCATGTGAGGAACACACAAGACATACTTATAACCTTTTCAACAATAAGCACCATAACAAAGTACAGAGCAAAATTCTGAAAGCCTGGAAGATTGAAAAGAAATGGAATTATATCTTAGAAATAACAAAGTATCTCATACATGCAAGGAGTAACACTGATTGAAAAGATTATTTAAGGACACACGATATGACACACTACAGAAAGATTTAAGATTATGCTTTTCAGCTTTCTCTTACCTGCTAATGCTGCTTAATTCCAACACAATATTGTGGCTAACATTGGCTGGATCAGTTATAATGCCACTGAAATAGGAGCTGCATGCTGATAGAACCGCTTTGTGAGCTTGCATTTCAATGCCCTTTCAAGCAAAGAACAAAATGTTAAATGTAACAACCTGCTATTGCTCTGGCATTCAGTGCTACAGTAAAGACTGTAAATTCCAAGAGTGTGACTTAGTTCAAAATATGAAACTGATACATTGTTAAGAAGTCTGAGACCTAGAACTTAATGTTGGGGACCCAGAATCAGACCTGAAAAATTTTCAACTTTGCCATCATTAGTTCACTCAAGCTAAGAGTTGTTATAGATTATTATTGTGAACAACATAGCCACAAATATCACAGTATGGTATACAGCTGGAAGAGCCCTTTTCTATTCTTTTCCTCAACTAAGGTGAATACCGTAAGGCACTGGACAGGTTGCTTTTCTGTGAATAACTTTTTTTGTGAGCAGGCTTTTGTTACAAGAAGTCACCTAATATTGCAGGCAGGTAACTGGTAAGGACAGATGTGTTCCATGAAATACTTTTTGTGCTAAGTTATGAAGTTGTGCAAAATGATAAATGATTCCTTCTTTCTTTTGAGGCTGAGCTCGTAGTTTCAAGGGTGCAGGCTAGAAACAGTTTTGTCGGAGCATGTTTTTATGAATGAAGTTTTTTAATTTGTCAAGCAAGGGTAAGGATGGACAAGTTTTAAAACAATTGGTTAGGACAACTAAGTTTTATGAAAAATTGATAGTGTTTCAATTTAATTATTTGATTTTGTTTTATACCAGTCACATTTCCACTCACTTAATGTCTTTTGGATAATTATATCATGGTGGTAAGGTTGCTTGCTGCATTAGTTTATGACCACACTGGTTGTTTATAGAACTTTTGCTTATTCACTTTTTAGGTAATTTTAAGATTCATATCATGAATTGTTTTAAGCACAGTTAGCACTATGTTCAATTATTAATATGGATCTATATAGGTAGATGTTATGGGAAAAAATGTGTTTCCAAGCTGTGATGCACTAAAATCATACTTCCTGATTCACTAGGCTTTAATCAACTAATGCCTGAGTCAGGCTAACAAAAGAAATACTGTGCAAACTCGCTGAAAACAAGCAACCGGTAAGAGGTTGAAATGCGGAATGACATGCATCAAGGCACAACAGTCGTGAACACAACAAGAATGCAAAATAGGTAATTTCAAACGCAGGCATTCAAGAAAAATGGCAGCACCGTTTATAATTACCACACAAGAAACACAAAAAAATATTTTCTGCACTATGTATGCTGCCATTTTATTTTCGATGCCATTACTAGTTTTAAAAATATATGCTGGTGTATGTAAATGTCAGTGCACAGTGTATGTTTACATAAGCACCAAAATGGCCAAAGCAGCCACGAAAACTGGCATAAATTATTTTGTGAAAATAAAAATTACAATCTTCATTCTACTTTTTGAAAAGTATCAGCAAATATTTTTCATAGGTTGTAGAAAATAGATTTAAACAACCAGTTGATGTATCAAACTCCCAAAATTGCTGGCAAGTAATGTGTTATTAAAACATTCATATAGTTAAATCCTTCATTCCATTTGTTTAACATACATCTTTAGTTAATTTACTTACAAATAGAAAATATTTCAATTTTACTCAAAACTGCTCATCAGCAACGTTACCTTGGAAATGAAACTACACATTAGCACAAGCGCTAATGTAGATTGCCCATGCCAGGTATTGACAAAACAATAGCACTTACGTTTTGTACTATTTTTCATAATGTTACTCTTCTTCCAAAACAGGCAAAAGAAACAGCATGTTTGCACTAACACTTTAGTCAGCCTATAGGTCAACACAGCTGCCACTTTAATCCACACAAACATACTTGCTTGTGAAGTTTATCATGCTCACAATCAATTGAACAGAAACACAAAATAAAATTATTATTGAATAAACATTGACAGATGGACATGGCGACTGCGCTGTCAGCTTACAATCATGAAAATTCTGTAAATGGACTCACCTGCACAATAACAGTCATGTCACAAAGCAAGCCACATTTTCTTTGGTTGTTTAATGTAGACAGAATGTTTTGTGCATGAACATTGGACTCGTACACATATTGAGGCTGAGTTTCAAGTTGATTGACACCTGAACAACAAAGAAACTGACTATAAGTAAATGTTTGTGCTCTTTCAGGATAGTCCCACAAGTTTTTTATTTTTTAACTAGTATTTAACTCACTCATCAAACAGAGCTAGACAACTAAAGGTAGGATCCAAATAGGCAATGTTTAAGAGCTATAGTCCTGTGCCAGTTGCATGGGCTGAAGCACAGGCTACTATAGCAACTATGGAACATTGACTGTTTGACGTTAACAAAGCATTGTTTTTTCATTGTATGATTTACGATATTAGCATAGTTTTGTTTTATAACAAGTAACTGAATATAGCATACGTTTGAATTTGGGCCATCAAAAATAAGCATGGGCCATCACAACAAAAGTTTGGCCATCGTTGCACTGAGGAGTCATGAACCATTTGTGGAAGGGTCATGAGTAAATATTTAATTTATGTGTACAGCTGTAATACACTTGCTTTATTCAAGTTTCAGGTGGGGGTCGTCAGATTATAGTTGGTTGCTATAATGGGTCACAGTACAAAAAGGTTGAAAACCACTGATCAATCTAAAGGAGCCATGGCCCGCACGTGGTCTGGTCAAAGGTTTTGTGCAGCCCAATTTCGGTTTTTGCTGTAGTGAAAGTATCCTATATACTGACAACCTGTTCTTATTTTGACAATCTTGAAGTTGACATTTTTGATGCAGGTGGTCTTCAGTGCCACTTCATCATGTCTGTTACTAATTAAGCCTAGCTCACACGGAGTGCGATTTTCAGTCTGCGGCAGCAAATTTTTGACGTCACATCCGCTAATCAAGCGACTGATGCGGCAGAGTAGAAATTGGTTCTACTTAGCCACATCTGCCACTTCATGTTGGTCGTCGGTCGATGTGTTGGCAGTGAGTGCATTATACTGGCAAACCAGATAACTTGAGTTGGTTTTTCAGTTTATTTGTCACCAAATGCTACTAATAACCCTAGTAATCTGTTCTGTGTTGAAAAACAACTAGCCTGCTAGGCCTACTGTAGGTGGTAGGCTGCAGTGTGTTGATCATGAGATGATGCCTTCTGCCTGTTGTGTTTTTCAGCTTATAGCTGTCAGATTTTAATGAGCAACTTCTTAGCCTCGTGCAGCCTTGGCCAGTTATGATTGCAGGCTACCAAATTACAAAAATGACAAAGTGAAAGAGAATGTGTGGAAGGCACTTTACAATGATATGATAGTTGGTGGTGAATGTTATCAGCAGAAAAGCATATGTTAACAAATTGCACATGCCACTAGACTGATCATCACTAGCCTACTTTAGACAAACAGGGTCAGATATGGTATTGTAAAAACATTCAGAGACCAGTACTAGCAAGGCATGATATTTTGTACTCTTCCCTAAAACCTGTAACACATGTTAAATGATGCATCAGAACTTGTAGCTTGGCCTTTTGCTGCACTGCCATGACAAGAATCTTCATTGATATTCATGTACAGTACTTGTGTTTGTGTTATGGGTGTTAATACAGAGCAAATGATGTTTGAACTGTGACCTAAGCAAAAATATGACAGTTTTATGCTTGACAGTAGGCCTAGGTCAGTGGTTCTTAACCTTTTTTACATATCTTACCCTTTTATCAAACAAGATCACCAGATTTACCCCAATACACTCAATGGTGCTCATTTACTGAAAATACTATCATAACAAACTCTTACAGTTTAGAATGATTTATAAAAATGTACATTAGCTGCAATTTATGGTCCAATAAATTTACACCCTTGGAAGATCAAATTTACCCCAGGTTAAGCACCACTGGCCTAGGTAAATACCTTTCTTTGCTGTTTCTACTGTAACATTCATTTTGTCTTCATATTTTTAACAACCACCTAGGTTGATCCATCCATAATCTGACACACTGCCTACCCATTTTCTCAGATTTCAACCAACCTTAAAGTATGTGCTTAATAACTTTTGGAAAGCAGTTCAATTTTAAACTATCATGTCTTGAATGTTTCTAGAGAGAGGCTCACTGTACTTCAAACTTTGTGATCAGCAAGCAATGTTTATGTAACACTTCAATGAGTTTGATCCTCTCACTACGATTCTTTGCATGTGCTTTGCTAAATTTGCTACATGTACTAGCTTAAGCAGCAGCAGTATTTAATGAAAATCAAACTTGTTTGTGCATTTGAACTGTCTCTACACCTTTGCATTCGCTGCAAACAGCTAAAATGCTGAATTCATTTGTTTGTTACTGCGGTGTAACTGTGTTTGTTATCGTGTTCAACAAAATCTTTAAAAAATTGCAGATGACACATGCAGAAAAAGATAAGATGGAGAAGCCTATTTTGCTGTTAGCGGAGATTTCAAATGAATTGCTGAGCACAGTTTTGTTGTCTTGACCAGTGATTTGTTCCTTTGCAGCCGCCTTATGTGTGAATACTCAAATGGTCAAGATGCAATTGTTGCAAGTGCCACGCCGCTTCTGTCGCATCACATGTGCACCACTACCAGGCTTAATGCTTTCAGTACATAAGCTTAATCTAAATTTAGTTTGCTAAGATCAACGCAAGCAATTCAATGTGTGGCCCTCATTAATATGTCATTCAATGTGCGGCCCTCTGGTTAAGATAGTGACATAAATTTTGGCTCTGAAAACCCTTTGGATTGAAATAGCTGATCTAAAGCAGCACACAGAAAAAATGAGTGTCTTAGGACAAGACATCATTTAAGTAAGTACTCTCCATGATGGGTGCAATGTAAGCAAAGAATCAATCAGCGAATTTTTAATAGCAAGTTGATTTCATGTAAAATTATGCAAAAAAAGGTTGGGAAACCACTGGTTTTAGCTTTAGAGTTTCAGCTTTACAGCATAGGGTTTTAGGTTTAGGTTACGTAGGTTATTCAATATTCTTTCAATGATGAAACTACACTAGTATCACTCTACCACATTTGTTCATATGTTACTGTTAGTTGATTTTGTTGCTACTTGAACAGAATGTTTATATATATTTCAATTAATCATTTTAAGGGGATCATTGTTAAGGACATTCATTTTTTGGATTAACCTACTAATAACTGCATTCGCAGTACACTACAGTACTAATAGGCTGGACTAAATCTAATCAGGACAATTAAAGATTACAAATTTTCACAAAAAATGCTTTCCACTCGCTTAAAAAGCTTTTTTAAATGTTCTTGTGCAAAACATATAATTTATCTGCTTCAAAAAAGTGCAATGAAGATTACAGGTACAAGTAGCCTGTGACTTTAGTTTAGTGTCGGCGAAAAAACTTCCATATATGGGACCAACAGACGGAGTCCTAATAAACGTAAACGTGGTTTTGTTTCTGCCAGGCTACGCAACACACTTACACAGCAGTCACCACAGGTAGAGCAATTTTGCGCAATTCACTGTAAATATCGCAGGAATTAGCATGTACCTGCACATAAGCAGCTATTCTATTCTACTTACCCGACGGTGATGTTTCCGATACAACCACTGTAACCTCTGATGACTCAGCATTCATTGTAACCTACAACACTCAGCGAAAATCGCAACCTACTCCATGAACTTGACTAGCCTAGCCAATGAATTCGTCCTCAGCAAAGTACCTTGTAAATAAACAAACGAAAAAAGTTTTCCATGTAGAAGTTGCCAGTGTTTCCACATGGTCACCTTTCACAGGTTCTTTACTATACAAGACCTCGAACAGATTCGCAACTGTTCTAAGAAACTCATTCCACAGCGAGAGTCGCGCTTTCACGCAGCTGGTTCGATGTTACACTGCATAACGAGGATAGCTGAAGCGTGAAGCATAAGAATGACGTGAGGCCAGTCCGAAATCCGATGAGATCGGGAAAACCTCTGCTATGCGTCACGTGAATTACGAAAAGATTACCTTGCAAAAACAGTGATGCGTAACCAATAGATTTTAACGAAATGGGCAGAGTAGAGATGACACGGGCCGCTAGCAGTCCAGTCTTCGGGCGGTCCGCTAAAGGTTTTGAAAAAGTCCGCTAACAATTTTTTTAGCGGTGACGTCATTCCGGGCCGCTGCGGTCTGCTCGCCAATTAGGCGAAAATTTTTGTTTTTGCAAAGTTTCAAAATCTAACAGGATATGTTTTGCTGCTGTTCTCTCCATTTCACCATTCTGCTAATGTTCTGTTTCACTTGTTTCCACGCAAACCAGTGAACCATGTTATGAATCAATCAAAGCAACAAACACTTTCATTTATAAACTGTCGCTGTCGCCGGGGTTTAGGCAGAACCGTCGACAAAAAGTTTTCAATAGGGAGGCTTTGCGTCTTTGCGGGGGGCTTTGCGTTTGTGCGGAATGGCCTGGCATTCCAAAAATTGGCAAAAACTCCATTGATTTATAGTGTTTCATGTTTCAATTTAGGGGGGCTTGGAGCTTTGTTTGCGGGACTAAGCCCACCAAAGCTCCCCCGTAGCGACGGGACTGGGTTTAGGACATGTGTTATCAAACTTTCTCTGGCCATGCACCCCTTCAGCATTTCGATAGATGAGCATGTACCCCTAAAATTTCTTATGACAAAAAAGCTGTGGAAAATAACAAGAATGTATTTACCAATAAGCATATAATGATTTTGAAAATAATATTCACTGATTTATGTATAAATATTTCGAAATGAATAATATGTAAATATATTTTTAATCTTCTATTGCTAACCTCAAATGTACCCCTTCAGATAGGCAAATGCAACCCTACTAGCCTAGGGTACATGTACCCCAGTTTGGGAACCCCTAGTTTAGGATTAGGTGCTAGGTTTAGCTTAGGGTTTAAGGTTTAAGTTCAGTATGTTACAAGCAAGAGTAGTGCAGCCTAGCACACGCTTGTCGTGTGTTAGTGTCACGTTACTGGCGGAAGACGAATAAGTTTTCAAAAGTGCTCTGGCGGACTTATAGCCACTAAGACTACATGGTTTTATTGTCCAAAAGACAATGAACTGAAAACTTAAGTGTTGTTACTTTTCTTTTGAGGTTACGGTATATTACGGGCCACGGGCCGGGTCAGAAAATAAGTTGTGATTTAGCATAGACGGGCCGGGCGGTTTCTTGTTAGCTCCGGGCGGGCTGCAAAAGTGCTGGCCCATGCCATCTTCTAATCCAGGGGTCTCCAAACTTTTTTTGTCTGAGGGCCACATAATCTATTACACAACAGTACGAGGGCCGGACATCTTACGTAATGTGATTGTTTCGCGATATGTTACATTCTATCCAGTAAACAAATTTTTCGAAAATATGTTATTTTTTCATTGATAAAATGGCTTCGCAGGCCGCATTTGGCCCGCGGACCGTAGTTTGGAGACCCCTGTTCTAATCTATAGGCTAAATTCGATCCACTCGTTTGTGCGTATAGACATGCGTTCTCACCTGCAAATTTACTTCACCATGTTCTGTGCTTGTTTGTTTCCTAACTTTGCTTATTTGATCTCCAACTGTTGTTTTTCAACACTTTTCAAAGCGTGATAAACTCAAAAAGGGGTTAACTAGATGACCGCCATGGTCCTTCACAAATCCGATATGGCTGACGCTCTCTGTTTATATCGATCAGCTGTTATGCCATTGTATTCTCATTTGGTCTAATGTTCACTGACAGATGGTTTACTTGGTGTGCGATAAAAATAAACTAAATATTTCTATTACTGATGCCTAACAAAGCGCGATGAACCTCTGAAATACAGCGATTTCGTACGCATACCGACTTTTCATTTCGGAAAATGCAGTATGCTACTGCAAATGGAGAAGTCGGTCATGCGTGACGTAAAATGTTCATCACAACGTTGTAAAGGGAGCTTTTTCACTCTTCCGTTTGGTGGAACGATATCCAAACACACATGAGAGTGAGAGATTGAAGAAAAAAAATATAAAATATGAATGTACTGTAACTTCTTTTCAACTTGAGAGCAGGAAATCTGGAAAACAAAAACAAAAGCCCAGTCAGCATAAAGATTTTTCGCTAAAACATCAAACTTGAGAAATTTCTCTCAAAACATCAGATGTTAAAATATCAGAATTGGCAACACTGCTTGTCAGCGTCAATTAGAAACAAGAGCTGCAAACATCTAAGATGTCATCCAAAACGATCAATCACCCTTTCAGTAAAACCTTCCTTGTCTGCTGATTTTTTGACGGACAAACCTCATCATTAGGGCCATTTTTATGACCTAAAAAATTGATTGTATGACTTTGTTTTTTAGAAAATGTGACTTTCTATGACCAAACAAAAATTACTGAGCTAGAACATATACAGCTACTGCACAAAGAAGTGCTGCAACCACTCCGCTGGCGTTGCGTTGGAATGCGCGGCTCACCACGAACGGAATGTGCGCGAAGAAAAACACTATATATCCCTGGTGCGAACAAGCAATAATAGGGTGATCGGGGCGTGTGATCTCTATTGTTGCTTGTTGCCACAGTGCGAAGCTTTACGCGCTTGCCGCTCGGGCTTTCCGTTCGCAGCAGAAGCATTACCAGCGAAAATAGGCAGAAGAGCTGGTAGCCTCATGTGTTTGTTGAAGCTCCACTAAAACAAACAGCTCAAAATATGAGCAAAACATAGAGTATGGTTTGAATTTTGAAGTAAATTGAAAGCACGGATGGACATTAGTTTGTTTCTTTGGTTCAGCAAGAGCATGCATTTTTAGGCAGGGCATTACATTTGATCCAAATAACGTGGTTCACAAACATCTTTGCCAACATTCGCAGCGTGCCCAACCAAGCGGGTTCAATTTGCAGGATGCAGCTTAGACCTATCGATGTGGTAGTTTCATTTGATATTTTGCGATTGTTTCAATGGTTTCCTTATTGAACTAGGTTGAAAATATGCAAAATATGACTTTATGACCTAACGTGGAAAATATGACTATCATTTTTTATATGGACTTCGTAGGGGTGTGATTTTTGCTTTAAAATTCGTTTCATAGCTTCCTGACGCACAGAAAAAATATTATTTTAATAACTTCAAATGGCTCTACTCATCATTGTAGCAGAACAATTACATTGTTCTCTACATGTCAAAAAAACTTAAAATCACAACAACCGAACTTGAAGGACAAGCTGGAAACTAAAGTAAAAAAACTACCGAACAACTGCTAGATTGTGCAGTTACTGGAAGTTTATGGACAGCTACTGAAAGGCTGAAAATACAGCGGTTTCAATCAAAGAAATTCAAAAACAATGAAGCATGAAGAATGTCAACAATAAGCCAAGGTTCACAATGAAAGAAAAGATGAAAAGATAGCGAATTTAATCAAGGAAACCCGAAAAACAAGAACCGCGAAGAACGCCAGAAGTGAATGCGACCTGCTGGATTGACTGACAAACGAGACTGATAGACTAAAATAACTAAGCAGACATGACCGGAAATGCTCAGTGAAAACATGTACCAATCATGTTTCGAGTTGTATCCGTTGCCTAGACAACGGATGTACGTCAATCCCAACTTAACGAGACAAGTCAGAATTGGGTATAAATAGTACGTCAATCCCAACTTAACGAGACAAGTCAGAATTGGGTATAAATAGGGGCAGCTTTACAAGCCAGATTCAGAACGTTGCTAACACCAATTGGCTTTGTTCTCTCTCTGGTGGTCTGCCTCCTTTAGTCAGCCATCGGAGATAAAACTCGAAGGCTCTGCCTCACGCCGGTGTCATGTTTCCATAGGCCGGAGGTGAGTGCTGTTTCAAGCAAAGGCGCAGCCAGGGGGGGTGCTGAAGGGGCTCAAGCACCCCCTTAGCGATCAGAATATTGATGGTTATTTCTTAGTTTTTCACCAACATTGTACTGAAGTCGAGATCAGGTGCATTGCAAAATGTTCTTTGGCAGTACCGCAGGCGTAGCAACACATTCGTTATCAAACCAAGCGGTTATGAATTTTCGAGATTTGAGAAATATTGAAGCAGCTTTCTTCATTCCTGCGTGTTTTGCGCTACCATATATAACAAGAGCTGGGTACTGCCGTGCTCTGCCAGTCTGGATACAAGCATGACATTTGAACCACCAACAGTGTCGATTGATG
>Ga0210059_1001093_pt1 | contig 39374 bp, 28 predicted proteins | sample Ectturendosymbi2_FD_188042 | JGI IMG/M metagenome (GOLD analysis project Ga0210059, IMG submission 188042) | Ecteinascidia turbinata endosymbiont from Florida, USA - Sample 2 (SPAdes) (version 2) | ecosystem: Host-associated > Tunicates > Ascidians > Unclassified | place: Key West, Florida... | reverse complement strand
AAACCGGAGCTGAATGCAAACATCCCGTCGATGCCTCTATGCATTTTTAACGTGTAGCAGGCCGTCATGCTTCTATCGTGACGTCACGTGCCATCACCATTGGCGCGTATCCAGCTGAGTCATGTGACTACGTATGCTTCGCGCCACTACGTCACTACCGAAACAGCCTTTTGCGTTTTTTCCTTTTTTACAGCGCTTTTCTCCTGATTAACCAATAAGAACCTGCAGCAAGATCACTGCAGTTCTATTGCTATGCACTGAAGATGATAACAGTTGTTATCGAAACGTTTGCAAGATGTCAGTTGTATCGTTTGCTTTGGCCGTAGTATTTATTATAAAACGGATAAAACTTAGATATAAATAACCTGCAATCAAACTTGTTAAAAAAAACATTGGGCACCATTTTCTAACTTATCGTGCGCCATTTCACAGCAATTCAGGCACCACTTTCTAACTTATCGGCCGACATTTCATGGCATGTTGGGCGCCATTTCATAGCAAAAAAATGTCGTAGAAAAAGCGTGAAATTTTGTGTGACTCGACATTAACTCGAGCTTGCAAACCAATGACTCGAAGCGATTCCACAGTTCTTGTGAGTCGACTCTGACCCGACTCGACCAAGTCATAACTCTGACTCTGACTCGACTCGAAAAAATTTTAGATGACTCTGACTCGACTCTGACTCGAAGGGTTTGTGACCCTGACTCGACAAAAATGACTTGGACATACCACTGGGTTTTGCACACAGTTTTTGGAAATTTCCCTCCAATTTCACTTCAGAGCTCCTGGCAAAATGTTTTGACTTCAGAGTAAAAATAACCTTAGCCTTTCACGGCAATTGTCGCTTTTTTATACTTATAAATAACAATTTTAGGTTTCCCATACATTTGCTGAATCATCTTCTTGTCGCTTTCAGAAAGTATTTCGTGTTTGTTTTCAGTTGAAAAGCCATGACCACAAACCAGTGATAACGTGACTCGAGTCAATGGCTCTACTCGAGTCAGGATTTTTGGTGACTCGGACTCGAGTCTCGTTGAGAAAAATGGTGACTCGAATTGAGTCACGTTTTTCACAGAATGACTCAACTCGAGTCGAGTCACAAACAATGACTCGAAACTCCAGCTAGAGCCTCTGATGGGTAAACCTAGTTCGTTTGCCCACAAAGAAAGAGCATTTTTTGCTTCAGTGATGATCAATATTGCGCAAATTTTCTGTTTTGGCTGTGTAGTCGTGTTATGCTACATTTTAATGTGGTTTTCTGCCACATGTAGGCTAAATAAAGTATGAACGCACTTTGTTGAATTGCATCTGAGATGCTGAAGATCATGTAACAACTTATTGCACTAAAACATATGGGCTTCAGAAATGATTGAATTGTCCAAAGAAACCATCTGCTACATCGCACGCTTGTTTTTTGCTTCGAAAATCACACGCATGAAATTATGCCGAATCTACTGTACGTGCTCAGGCCTTCTCAACGATGTCCACGTCTGCGCCTTTATTGCAATTTACAAACCGGTAACGAGCAGTAGTTGTAAGACTGCTCGTCACGTTTCGTTAACGTAGTAAAAACAGTCAAAAGCTACGTCCTCTCTAATCATGTGTTAAGATGCCATTGATTTGCTATTAAGAAAAATGGTTTGTTTTTGCTGATTTATGACCAGTGGTGTACAGGATCCGGAATTTGGAGTCCTATCCGGCCGTATATTGGGAATTTTTTGAAGTTAGATTGGATTGAATATCGTTTCCGTGTCTACCGGATCCGGATCCGGTTTATCCAAATGAAATAACCTGTGGCCATGCAAAAAATGATATGGAATGATAATTGTATAAGGAAAAATTACGGTAAAGAATTTAGAAATCATATTGGTAAAAATCTTCTTTTCTAATGTTGCGATCGGAAACCCGAGTGGCATGTGCGCAAAGCTTCACACTGTGGCAGCACGCAACAATAGAGATCATGCGTCGCAATCTCTCTTATTATTGCTTGTTCGCGCCACGCATATATACTGTTGTTCTTCGTGCACATCCCGTTCGTGGTGAATCACACATTCAACGTAACAACACCAGAGAGGATGCAACACTAATTTCTCTCGACAAAACCCAACCCTCCCTGGCGCTCGGCATCTCCACTTTCAGACCAAGGATTCATCTCAAGCAGTAAGCAACCGTTGGTTGGAACTGTGTGTGTGAAGATGAACATGGTATATTGTTTTATAATGACGCAGCCCGTCGTTCATCAGATGAAACATGTTTTATATTTGCAGTAAGCAACCGTTGGTTGGAACTGTGTGTGTGAAGATGAACATGGTATATTGTTTTATAATGACGCAGCCCGTCGTTCATCAGATGAAACATGTTTTATATTTGAAAGATGTTTATTATTAGATAATAGTAAAATGTTGGTGTTTCTTAACATTTTAAAGGAAAACATTAACAAAACTTTTTTAGCGTCAACGAAGTAGGCTCCACCAGTTTCTATCTCTACAGCGCAGCTCACTAGTCTTTAGAACTTAAGTGGCCTTACTTAAAAACGAATAGTAATAATCATGATGAAAATGTATTGACATCTTGACCATATTATTTTAGCTTCAAAAACACCTTAACTAAGATTGAAAACTTGTGAAATGTTGGATTTAATAAAAAGTGGCAAGGCTGTTTGGTTCTGAGCCTAGCAGTGTTACTAGAAATTCAGTTTGGAAATAATTTCAGAAGAAAAAGAGATTTAGATGCACATCAACTGCACTGTTTTGAAAAATGATTTCATTGGACGTAACAAATTGTGTTCAGTTTGTCATTTACGTCAAATAGCTGTTGGAATGCTTGGAGTCCAGCAGGTCAGGTACACTAATGCAGGGTAGATGTATCATTTGATTGAATTCAACATCTCCATTAGAGCACATGAGAATTGTGTAGGCCAGGGTCTCAAACACGCTGCCTGCATGTGGCCCGCGAGGACTTATTGTGCGGCCCGCGATGCCATTTGGGAATTTTCAAATAATTAACATTTACGTTGTCTAGTCCCTTGACAGAAAGATGCCGCGAAAAACTTGAACCAACGTTGAATGATACCCAGTGCGGTTTTCGTCCAAGCCGTAGAACTGCAGACCAAAGTTTCACTCTCCAGCATATTTCTGAGAAATCTTAGGAGTGTGCCGAAGACGTCTACACATGTTTTATCGAACTCTAGAAAGCATACCACCGGGTTCTTCGTGAAAAGTGTTGCAGGAGTACGGTGTTGATGACTACCTGTTACTGCTCGTCAAGTCACTGCATCCCTAACCAGAAGTGTGTCCGTGTCGGGAGAGTTAAATCACGACCGTTCGTCGGTGGTGTTGGACTCCTGCAAGGTTGTGTGTTGTCACATACTTTTTTATATTCTACATCAGTGTTGGGAACCTATTTGCTATCCCGGGCCGCATAAATTGTGGATTATCGCTGTCAGGCCGAAAATAACAATTAATTTTATCCTAAAATTCTACCTTTATCTTCATACGAGGGATAGAGGCTTCTTATGACATACTACCGTACCTGCTAATCATGGAGTTTCGTTTTGACGCGGTTTTGTACTGTACTTTGGGTAACCAAACCTCCCATGCGGGCCATATCAAATGTTCATGCGAGACGTAGGCTCCCCACCCCTGGTCCACATGAATTGGATAAACTATCACAGCCGTTGACCGGCAATACAGTGCAACAGGCGGAAAAGTTCAATTACCTAGGGATGGTGTTTTGGAGTGACGGAAGGTGGAACGAGGAAATTGCTAAACGGAGTGGAGGTTGATACACGGATCGGCAAAGCTGATGCAGCTCTGCGTGAGCTTCATCGCTCTGTAGTCACAAAAAAGCAGCTTTCAAACACCGCAAAGCTGCCAGTTTTGAAATTGGTCTTTGTTCCGATACTTATCTATGGTCATGAATCTTGGGTAATGACCGAAAGAATATAAAGAATATTAATTCCGGTGCAAACGCCAGAGATGGGACTTTTGCGAAGAGTTCACGATATGACGTACAGAGGTTAGATGAGGCCCGGGGCAAGTAACAAGATTGGCACACCCATCTTTGAATCTAGGGTCTTTTGGGAGTAAATGTACTGTGTTGAAAAATAACATGCGATATTGTTGGGACTTTTTGATGCCTCCAGTTATTTGGCGCCAGGTGCATTTTGCACCCCTTGTCCCCTCGTTAGGCCTTTGGTGTGACACTTCACAACAAACTGCACAGCTGTGAAATTCGCAGAGCCCTGAATGTCCAACCACTTCTCCAAATTAAGATATCACAGCAACGTTTAGCTGCGTTAGTTCGGCCATGTATCTAGAATGTCAAGCGAAAGACTGGTGAGGCACGTCATGCTGGCTAAACCCGTGGGAAAGCGGCCCAGAGGTCGTCAAAGGATCACATGGAGTGACTGCATCGCTTGGTCCCGTCTTGGTGTGGGGCCAGCAGAACTATTTGAAATTTCTGTTGACCTATTTGAATTTCAAAGAACTATTTGAAATTTCTGTTGTATTCCAAATCCGTCAAGGCTGTTGCCCCCGCGACCCTCCCTAGAGGAAAAGCAGGCATGAAAATGAATGAAATAAATAACATTTACGTTATCTGCTTTATTCACCGGTGTTAAAGTGCTCAGCTAGAGAGTGAAAAAGTTCCCTAGACGGCTAGAATTGATTAATACGAACGTAGAGACGTCCAGGTTTGATTTTCCTGTAATTCATGATTCCTTCCGACGGAAATAAGATGGAAAAGCTGTTTCTAGTAAGTTTAGGTACGCTATTGTTGCGTCAGCGTCATAATGCGGCCCGCGGGTTACCTCAGAAGCCCTGATGTGGCCCACGGAACAATTTGAGTTTGAGGCCCTGGTGTAGGCCTACAGCTATATCATTCACTGCCATATCAAAAAAAAATTATGTACTTCTTGCCAAGCTCTAACATAAACTGATTGTGGTGTGTGGCGGCCTGGAGATGGCGCCACATGAAAATAAATGGTCACCGCTAGATGGTGCCATTGAGTAACAAGTCACTGTGATAGTCACTAGAGAGGCGAATTGTCGTAGTTCACTTATCCCTATATAATGATAGTGCAACCTGGTAGTAGTAGAGTGAACTCGTTAAGGGAGCTCTATTGCTGCTGGTTGCTTTCCTGTTAGCTAATGCTTCGAACTACCATCTTTCGCTTGTGCTTGCCTCAGTATTTCAAGGCGATGCAGTCAACTGCAACAGGTGGGCAGTTGTAGCCATGGTATTCAAGAAAAATAATATCATGTTGGCAGTTGTAGCCTCATGAGGCAAAAGTACCAATGGAGCTATTGTGCCTTCAACCGAATTCGATTAGTTGAAGTGGTCACGTGACAAGTTCTTAACTGATGGATCATGGAAGAGTGTTCCCATGGTTTCAGTGCTGGCAAGATATTAGTGGCTTTTGTCTGCGTTGCATGAACTGTAGGCTGAACCTATTCCTAAACACTAACCCTTAATCCTAAACCCTATTCCTTGTCTCCTTGCATATCGTACTTATCACATGACCGCTCCAAACAATTTTGCCTGAGTAAAGGCAAAATAGCCATAGCATTACTTGCTGAGGCAAAATAGACACTAACAAATATCTTTGTTAATGCACAACTGAGTGAGCGGTTTCGGATTTGGTTCGGATATCGGAGTGTACAATTTTAAATTTTCAGATATGGATTGGATATGGAGTTGATGAAAAAGTGTCAGATTGGATCAGGATTGCAAAATTTCCATATCCGTCAGAGGTGTGCATGAACTGGATTTTGGATTTTTTGGATCCAGACTCCGACTGCGTCCGGCAGGAACCGGATTCAAGTTTTCCTAACAAGAACCGGATCCGGACTGGATTTGGATTTTGTAATTTCATGATGAAGAATGGTTTGTGAGACTGAGCTGTGCCTGTAATTACTAATTACTTATAACCTGCTATAGTTACTATATTTTGCATGTCTTCCAGGGTGTTCCACGCAATGACAGAAAAGTTAACTATGCATGAGTGATTTACACACAGGTAATTTTCATGGCTGCTTTGCTTTTTGGTTCGGCTCTCTCCTTGGCAACTTCCCTTTTATTTTTTATACTTTTTTCAAAACTTTCCCAAGTTTATGCTTCCGGATTAGGTTTTGGGTTAGCGTTTGGGTTAGCATTAGGGTTAGCGTTAGGATTAGCCTTAGGGTTAACATTAGGGTTAGCGTTAGAGTTAGGGTTAGCTTTAGGGTTAGCGTTAAGGCTAGGGTTAGGTCTCTCTTTTGTGTTTACCTCGTTTAGCTGCCAAGCCTATTGCCGCTAGCATCTTGGCGAAAAAATAGACACTACCATCAATTTGTGTTAAGCATATAGCAAGTTGTGAGAATAGTGTTTACAGTGAAGTAGATAAAATGGTGCTCACTTAGTTGATATTATGTGGAATATCCATGACTTATATTGAAGCGGAGTCGAACAGGAGTCGGATTACTTGCATCATGTTCGTGGCGGAGTCGGACTGGATGCGGATTCAAAATTTACCAGACGGTCGGATATGGAGTAAAAAAAAACAGAGACCGCACACCTCTGATATCCGTAAAAGTACACCGCTGTTTACGATCAAACGTTTTTTCCGGAGCTCGCATCCTCCGAGGAGTGCTGCCAGCTTCCCATCCCATGGTGTAGGTCAGGACAGGATCAGGATATTTGTTTGATTTATTCATTCATTTATTTGGGAAACGAATATACACAAAAAAAGAACTCACAAGTAAACAAGATATAATAAACAAGCAAACTCATGAACAGAAATATAATCAATTTTATATATGCGTCTTCATAGGGTACCTAATTAATAACCTGCCGGTAGTTTTCTAGTTTTCTCCTAACTAGTCCTAGTTTTCTCCTAACTAGTCTAATGTGAGATTTAGATAGTCTTATATTAATGGGTTTAAGGTTTGTACCATCAGAAAGGTTTGTTATGATAATGGGGATAATTGATTTAAGAAGTGTAACTTCAAACTTGCATTTCTCTTTGAAAACAAAATGATAGGAAAGTTGTACTTTAAATTTTGATCTAAAGATTCCCAACAAATCTTGACTTCTATGTAAGCAAGAGATTTTGTGCAGTTGCCAATCTTTTCTGGGAACTATATATTATTCTTGAGATGTTTTCTGTCTTGTATTATATGAATGTATATATCGTCCAAGTTTGTATATAAATAGTTAAAAACAGTACATTAACATTAATAATCTAATTATATCCAAAGTTGACAATATTAAATACTTGGGAGCAGTATTAGACAACAAGCTTTCTTGGAACTCACACATAGCTCAAGTGAAAAAACAAATATCCAAAGCCTGTAGAGCTCTTTCAAGACTTAGATATTACCTTCCATCAATTCTTTAATAACAGTATATTATACTCCAGTCTTCTCTCATCTTCAATATGCAGTAAGTACTTGGGGATCAGCATCAACATATTTACTTAAAGGTAGTGTCTATTTTACCGCCAAGATTCTGGCGGCAACTCATGGTCTGGAGCTATTGTGCCGCCAGTCAAACACTGTCTCGTGGCATGACGCAATCAGAATAAAAAGGTCACTTTGTCAGGAAAATGCTGTGCCGCTTGTGGTGTGATGGTTAGGTGTTACGGCTGCTATGCCAATGGTTTACGGTTCGACTCTCACCCTGCTGACTTTTTTTTCTTTGCTTTTTTCAAGGCTCTGTTACCTTTTGGGGTTAGTGTTGTTAGGTTACGATTGGGGTGAGGTTAGAATTAGGGTTAGGTTAGCTTAGTGTTAGGTTAGGGTTAGTGTTTGCTTAGCATTAGGTTAGGTTAGCTTAGCATTAGGTTAGGGTTAGGATTAGCTTAGGGCTACGGTTAAGGTTAGGTTGTAGGTTTATCTTTTACTTATATTTACTTCCTTTCTAGCAAGCCTTTTGCTGCTGCCATCCTGGCGGCAAAATAGACACTGCCTTACTTTAAACAATAAAAACAATAGGGAATAATCTTTTAAGATTGATTGCATTTACTTAGTTCATATAGATCAAATGCTAAAAAACTATATGCACAGCTCAAAATTTTAAATCTTAAAATGAAAGTTATAAGTTGCAAATAGCAAAATTGATGCATCACAATTCAAGTCAAGTATGGCTGTTTACCATCTAAATGTTCATTCATGTCACTGTCAAAGTCCAGAGGTATTTTTTGTTTTGTAACCAGCATATAATGAGTTTTATTGTAATTTAGAGATAGTTTATTATGTTTCAACCAGTTGTCAATATTATTTAGTTCCTCGTTATTCTTTTTTTTTAAGATCGATGACTGATATTGATGAAAAAGAAAAAACTGTGTCATCTGGAAATAAAGTTGTTTTAAATTTTGAGACATGTGTACTATCATGTATAGAGTAAGAAAAGCAAAGGCCCTAGATTTGAGCCTTGTGGAACACCACATGTTACACTAGCTTTTTGTGATTGAATATCCTCAGTACTTACAAAATGTGTTCGATTAGTTAAGTAGTTTTCAAATAATTTTAATGGCAATCCTCTGACACCGTATTGTTTTTCTAGCTTTTCTAAAAGCTCTTTATGGTTCACAGTGTCAAATGCTTTGGAGAGATCTAAAAATATTGAACAAGTTGCTAATCCTTGATCTAAATTATGGAGATAATAGTTATATATTTCATTTACAGCTAATTCAGTAGATGGCCCTTCTTGAAATCCATATCGGCTTGGAGATAATAGCTCATTTGTCTTAATGTAAGAATACAATCTAGAATAAAGAAGATTTTCGAACACTTTATTGATTGCAGGTAATATAGATATCAGTTGATAATTTGAGCAGCATTCTTTTGATCCTGATTTGATAATGGGGATAATTTGTACAATCTTAAATCATCAGGGTACTCACTAACAAGGATACATGTATTAAAAAGTTGGAAATTGTTGTACTAGCTAGCTTAAGGTATTTGATCGGTATGTCATTTACAGGTACTGCTTTTTTGCATCCAAATTACTTATTACTTTTTGTATTTCTTCTGGGCAGGTGGGAGATAAGAAAAAGGATGTCTGAAGGTTTGATGATTGACTTGAGAAGTCTGGTGGGGCTAAAATTGTTTTTTCTATTTGGCTAGCGAATTTTTCGAGTAAGGGTCTGGGGCGTGGTACCACCAGTGTAGGGTTGTACCTCCAGCGTAGGGAGTTGATTTATATAGCAACTCTTTGTACCTGCAGCATAGATAGTGGTGGCTTAAGAATGCAACTGTTCGTACCATCAGCGTAAGGAGTTGATTTAGAAAGCGCCAATTTAGAAAAAGTTGTGTTAACATCTTGCATTTGCAATGTTTCCGTATTCCTTTGAAGTTCATATAGAAAAGCTTCAGTCTCAAATGGTGTAGTATCTCTAACATACAGGTTTTTACATTTTAGATATGACTTGGTGAGGGTATGATGCAGAATTGAGAACATTGGGTAATGGTCACTGACATCCCATATGCAGATTGATATTCCTGAATGTATGGTAATTCTAGATTCATTATTGTGTAGATGATCTACTAGAGTTGACCTATGATCAGTAATTCATGTTGGTTTATTTATCAGGCAGTGGATATCATAACAGTTTGTGAAATTAGTAAAACCAGCCACTGAACTCTTTGAGTTTATCTTCAGCAAATCTATATGTAATCTCCAAGAATATAATATGGGCAGTTACAAGAGGACAGCTTGTGTAAGGTACTGAGTGAAAAGTTCATCTTGGAAAGCTAGGAAATACTATTTGGATGTCTATATGCTAGCCCTACCGTAGTTTTATCCTTATTATTGCTGATTTCAACGCATATTGTTTCAAAATCATTTGTGGAATTTGTCATGTCATCCCTGCAGTTTGCAGTAAGAGAGGTCTTTTCATATAGGCCAATTATACCAGCAAGTGAATGAGAGTCACGATGGTGGAAATCATAACCTTCAAGATTATGGTTAGACATCCAATTATTTGTATGACTAAGACGTGTTTCTGTTATGGCAATTATGTCTGGGGTTGATTATAGTTCTGATAGATATTACTGCATGTTTGGTAGTTTTTTTGCAAGCTCCTCACATTGCAATGTAGAAGAAATAAGTCCCTTTCCCTCTTATTTTCTATGAATTTAATAAAGCTACTTTGATCATAATACTTACAGATGTCAGGTTCAGTTGGACCCAGGGTATCTTTATTATTGTCAAAAGCTAGAGTCAAGGAATTTTGTTTCTCATTTCATACATGGTTAAATAGTTCTATATTTCTTCATTTGCGAAGTTGCTAAAAAAGGGTCTTGTCTAGTATAAGTCCGACCATTCCCATTATTCTCACCACTTGCAGCTCAGGGCCTCTGATCTGTTATACAATGGTGACAGTAATACGGTTCAGGGCTAGATGCCAATGAGTTAAAAGGAGACGGACACATATCAATAGATTGAAAATGCAACCATCTCTCACACAAGTCACAAGCTATGGCTTTTTGTTTTTTCCTGCAGGGCTTTACACAAATCGCACACAGAAATTTCACAGGCATAGTGAATTGACTATATCTCCAACTTCCGCACTACACAATAATGAAGTTTCACACTTAACATTACTATTAATTTTACTCAGCAGGTAAATCTGCTAAAAATTTCACTCCCAACTCTATCTAGTTTATATCAATGTTTGGTTGGAACAGATCATCAGCATTTTTTATATTGTACCATGTATTTTTATATGTTACTTTTATGGCTCCATTCCAAACATATGCATCTTGTATGTTTGGATGATTTAGCAAATTATAGGTATATAGTGTGTATCTGGTACTTGTTAGATCTTCACAGACTGCAATTTTGGTGCCTTTCAGTTTTTTTCTTTTCTCTATAAATTCTTGCTTTTTAGCATACGAAACAAAATGAGCAATTATTCCTCTAGGTTTAGCTCCTTTGGATTTTTTCTTTTTACCCAACCTGTGGACTCGTTGTATATCTTTTTCTTGTAGAGTAATGTCCAGTTTCCCTGCTAGTTTCAAGAGTTGTTTTTTGCCATCATCCTCAACTGTGTAGTCCTCTGGTATTCCAAAGATTCTAACATTTTCTCTTATGCTGTATTGGTCCAATTCATCAGTTAGAAAGTATTCAGTATGCATAAGACTTTTTTTGGTTTTCCTGTTTTAACTTAACATTTACATTTTGAACTTTTTCTAGTTTGGATTCAAGTCCCACCAGCTTGTCTCATATGCTGCTTACTGTTGATTTTACTTCAAGCAAAGCTGAATGCACAGCTTCCAGGTTGATTCCTTTTGAGCTTGCTTTGCCATTTTCACACCAAAGCACTTGTACTGTAATTTAAAATATAAACAGCTTATTCAAATCTACACTTTTGTATTCAATAAAATCCTAAAATATTGATCAAATTTATCCAACAAATTTTCCCTGAGAAGATTTTAATTGTCGCAAATGATGGTGGTAGTGTTTTCTTTGCTATTATAATCACACAAAAAATCAAAATGATTTTGTCAGTAAGTGGTGCACTCATCACAAATAATCAACGATATATATCATTCGTGCTACTCTTTTATCACATAAGCTATTTTGTTCTGGCGAAGTGGAGGTGGTGGGCTACTTTTATTATGGTGGTGTGCTGCTTTTAGTTTGTGCTGAGTGACATATCATGTACATGCTGTGTAGGATGTCAGCCTATTGTTTGAACTGTATTGCTGTTGGTTATTATTTTTAACTTCTGGAATTCTTCAAGTTGTATACAGTCAACCTTTGTTAATAGCCTAGTATAGTAGGCTAGAGAGTTTGTAATTTTTGCAGGTTACATAGATATAGTTTATGCTGTGATTTGCACTCCCTCAGTGTAAGTGTCACAAAATTAATTTGCTTTGCCGTTTAAAAACTTTCTATGCACTCATGCTTTGAGCGATGTTTCCACTCTTGGCAGTGAGTTAAATTGACTGTTTCATGTTAGGAAGTGGCTATGGAACCACCCCTGGATCTTCGTATTTCAAAACTTATTCGGCCATACCGCTTTGCATGACATGGTTCGAACAAAGTGGTAACTTTGTCACTCAACTGGTGTCGATCTGATAGCCTAACGGGTACTAGGTTGGTTCCAAGTTTGCCATGCCAGCCTAACGGATACTAGGTTGGTTCCAAGTTTGCCATGCCAATGGATGAGGGTTCGCCTCTTGACTTTGCACCTTACGTTTTCGTAGTGACTATGCTTGCACATTTTAATTCGTGGGACGAGCTTTATTTTACTTTTTTCAAAACTTCCCAACTTTTGCTTTAGGGTTAGGTTTAGCGGTAGGTTAGTGTTAGGTTAGCGTTATCTTTAAATTTGAAACCATGTTTGACCATCTCCTCTAACGTGACAGTAATGCACAAGGAGAATGCAGTAGGCTTTGCAGAAACATAATAAACACAAAAGGTAAACCTAAAAACTAACCTTTACCATAACCGTAGCACTAACCTAATGCTAAGCTAACACTAATCTAACTCTAAGCTAACGCTAACCAGCACTAACCTAGCGCTAACCCCTAAAGCAAAAGTTTGGAAAGTTTTGAAACAAGTAAAGAAAAACTGGTCTCACAAATTGAAACGTGCAAGCAGTCACTATTACGAAAATGTAAGGTGCCAAGTTGATAGTCGAACCCTCAACCATTGCCATGGTAGACTTGGAACCTATCCATTAGGCTACCAGATCAGCACAGGTTGAATGACAAAATGACCGCTTTATTCGAACCTCATGTGAGGTGGTATGGTCGAATAATCTTTGAAACAGGAGCATCCATGGGTGGTTCCATAGCCACTTCCTTCTTTTAACTCCTTTAACGTTGATGACACAACAGAGCAGGCTTCGAGTTCAAGGCTTATACTTTGCATCACTGGATACTTTGTATGCTAATGTTCCAAATGCAAACATGAACATAATTGAAAAAACATATGCAGCTGAAAAGCATCATGTGACCCCAAGTTATTCGTCCACATAGACTACATCATGTAGTTCTCAGCGTCTGTCACAGAACAATGCGATTATGATGCGCTGATGGGTTTTTGCTAGGAACATGGCAGAGCAAAGACAACAAAAAAATTATACAGTGCACTTTTTGGTCTGAAAAATCAAGTAGTTCTTAAGTACAATGCATTGTCTGATAAAATCAATATAATTTGGTATTCTGAATTCGGTTTAGCTGTTCTGGAATGGTACTATTCTGTAATGTCCATCCCCAGTGAGTGGTTGTCAGTTCGGCTCTCAGTTTTATTGCTGTGGCTTTGCTAATGGAAATGACACTTTTGATGGGAGTGCTTTTTATGCATAGGGTGACCAAAAACACAGAAGCCACATCTTTGAATGAAATTTTTAATATCGATTACTCCTCTTTGCCTTTTCAGGTTGTAGTAGTTGACTTAGTACATGAAATATTGCAAAAATAGTTTTCCCACCATGTCTTGGTCATCCAAAGAGAAGGTATGTTTGCGTGGAGGTCTATTTCGCTAACAATTCATGCAAGAAAGTTTTTGGATAAATTTTCAGTGTGGTTATGCTCCTTCAAAAAGCAAAATATTTGACTGGATGCAGAAGTTAAGAGAGTAAGGGATTGCACATAATCTCAATTCTAAAGGTATGAGGCATACTTATTCTGGTCAGACGGTGAGTGCTATGATGCAAAGAAACATTGATTACTGCATGGATTTGGTCGATTAGAGCCCTAAAAATCACTTAGGCGATGCAGTAACACATTCACCAGTAGGGATGGGCATTTCAGAATAATTTACTATTCCAGAATAGCTAAACTGAATCCAGAATACCGAATCCGTTTCTGTATTTTTACCTGCAATATACTGCATCTGAGAATTGCTAAAAAAACGTTCACTCAAAAACCAAGGAGGCCCACACAGTGCACTTTCCTTAATCCGGCACTGGAAATCAACAATTCATCATTTTATCACACAAACACTACCTTTTCGCAACACTGAACAACAAATTTTTTAATTCTAATGCAGTGGTGCATTTTTGCCAGGCATAAGTTGTTTCGCCAGGAAAGGCCAGATTTTGACAATACTGTACTTTTTAGAATAAAAATCATTTTTTTAGGCTATAGATGTCCTTAGACCCAATCAAACTTGGCTAGTGGCCTAGCACAACTACAAATGACTTCGGCTACTTTCATACCAATTAAACACATAAACTGCTTTATCGCATAGGATTCCAGAATCCTAAACCGAAACTACAAATATAAGAAAATAGTATTGTTAATCACGTAGTGGTTGTTCGCATGAATCAGATATTCAAATGGAAATGTTCTTTTCATTTGTAAACGTAAATTAAATCGCTTAATCGCATAATTAACTTTGAAGGAGTATGAAGTGCACTGCTCAGATGGTGTGAAACCTGAGTGCCATTTATCTGCAGCAACTATTGTCGAAACGACTCCCTTCACTGATGTGCCAAAATCAATACCACGCGTTCAACTTCCAGGCTTCAGCACATTGTGTTCGGCACTGTCTAGTCGTGTCCCGTCCCTGCAGGTGCGAAGCTTTGCCGTGAAAGTAATACTTTTAGAGTTAATTTTAGGGCAATGGGTAACTACTGGATGCATGCAACTATGTTTCACACTTTTACACCAGATGTGTTAAATTCTGTACAGAACAAAAAATGTGCACCTATACTGCACACAAACTTCGAATTTTAGTTCATATTCTGAAGCACTGAGCACAGTACACTTCACAGTTTAAAATGCAGATATATGCCATATATTCCACTGCAGACAATGTACTCTTTCAACTTCGTTACTTGTTTGACTTCACACTTTTTGTTTTTTCACATCAGTGAGATTCATTTGGTGAATGCCTCAACTGAATGAAACATATCAAATGCCATTTGGATTATAAAAGCTTCATGACGCCACAGGCTAACAAATCAGTTAAGTCTTCTCATACAGCGCCTGGCTGTATCAGGACCAAGATATTTTCAGAACTTCTCAAGTCATTTGAATATTTCGCAGTTCTACAAATTTTCCTACACGGCAGCTATAAGATATCGACGTGTTCCCAACTGCAGTGCATGTATATTCCAAAGCAAGCAGAAAAATGGCTGCAAGTGCGGGAAACGTTTCATGACTAATATGGGCAATTATTACATCACACACGCAGTGTGCACGTTTAAGATAACATGCAATGCACAGGCCTGCAACAACTTCGAATTTACATTTCAATTGATGACCGTTGCTTTGCTAAACACTAAAGGATTTCAGAATTTAAAATACTGTATCAGGAGCAAGAGATTTTTAGAACATCCAGAAGCATTTTTATATCCCACAGATCATGACATCTCCATGTTTGGTTTGTTGTCAAGCTACAGATACCAATGGTGTCAGGTAGCATGCATGTGGAGCGATGTGATTGTTTTGTAATAATCGTATACAATGTTAGAAGGAAATGCTGTTGCCTGTTCCACAATACTCGCATTAGAAAGCTACAGTGGCAGCATCTAATATTTGATCAGCATTAGTGCTGAGTACCTACAACACAAGGGGGCATGTGATGACAGTGAAGCGATGCGCCGCTGATGTGGTGCAATACATTAAGATTTTCCAAATGTCTGCATGGTAACCACGGTCGCAGCTTGGTGGTAGTTATTCATGCACTGGAAGAAGATCTTTCAAAATAAGCTGACGTGGCAAGTTATCCAAAGATTTTTTCAAGCCATTTGTGCAAGCAAACGCAACTGCTCATTCGCAGTTTTCCTCTTTACAGGCACTTTTCTAGCTGACACGTTAACAAAGCGACTACAACTGATTTTAAAACATGCAGGAAACAATGCACTAAACGACTTACAAATGCATGTAGTCAGTTAAGCAACTGCAGAAACCACTGCACATGTTGGTGTCTCAAAAAAGCTTATGTGGTGAACTGCAAAATGTCAGTGTTTGCACAATAGTGCTAAGTTTTCACTTGCCCACGTGGTGCAAGAGAAAAACGCAGGGAATGGACTGAAAAAATGTCTGTGTGTGCATATTTAGTGCTGTTTCCACACAGTGCAAGAGAAAAACGCATGTGAATGGACTGAGAAAATGTCTCTTCGAAGTATACCGCTGATGTTGCAAAGTATCCAAACCGAATCCAATTACATGGTTTAAATTAGCGTTTTGGATTCAGATAGTTTAGGATTCCTAAATGCCCATCCCTATTCACCAGACTTGAATCTCCAAGATGTTTATCTGTGGAGGTATCTCAAGGATAATGTATACCAGAACAATCCTCAAACGATTGGTGAATTAAAGGCAGCAATCACAGCCAAAATCAGTGAAATACCCAAAGAAGAACGTGTTCGCGCAATTGACAATTTTGCACAATGTATGCAAGTTTGTCTCCAATGCCATAGCAGCCAGTTGGAGCATATTTTGGAAAGAACATGGCGTTTATGCAAAGCGACTTCAATGACTAAAACTTGAAAGAATGATTGTACACAGTCTGAAGTTTAAAACCTGCAAATTGCTTGAAGTTTACTGGATTATTGTGGGATTTAATAAACTTCTTGTGGGCTCTTTTTTAGTCATCCAAGTTTCAAACTCTGCGCGGACATGAGTTCACATTTTGGGTTAGGGTTTTGGTTACGTTTATGGTTTTAGGTCATATGACAAAGACAATACACTAATCCAATTATTTCGTCTTTGTCAGGTGACCAATTCAACTAATCGGGTTGAACTAATGGCAAAATAACTCCAACAGTGCTTTTGCTGCTTATGGCAAAATATTCACTGCCTTTTCAATATATATTTTGAAGCTCGAAGTTCATCTACAGATGCGATGATCTGAATGTTACACAGAACATGCAAATTTGATATTAGTGTGAAGTGGCATGTCATATTATTTCCAAATATATTTATAGTTTGTGGTATGGGTTTTGAGAGACACCCATTTTTATAAAATGCAACATTAGTCAAATACATTTTCAAATCATTCAATGACTGCCAAATAAATAAAAACAATATTTTTTGAAGTAATGACAAGGTTTTCACTACAAATTTTAAAATTTTTTATATATTGTTTTGATTTGGTTTTCATATCACCTACATGGATAAAAGTGATCATTTGAAACAGCGGTGCACAACTTATTATTGTTGGCCACACTGTGCTTGTTTTTATGAACTAAAACTGCTAGTGAGTTCAAGTTATTTTTATGAGTTATGTTTGAGAATATGATTTATCTGATAATATCCGATTTAGTTACTGTGCCTGTAAATACATTGAAATGTCAAGCATTTTAATGAATTTATCTAGACACAATTCCACACATCTGTTTGGCTATCTTTCTACTATATCTCTGCCTACAATAGACAATGATTTTATTAACGCGCAGCCACCATATAAATTACATTTGCATGGCTGCATTTAATCGAGGCTGTAGGCTGTGCACCCTTGCTGTAAAACAAAGTCACAAATTATAACTTTTTAAGTTATTAATTTTTAATATTTCATTAGTACTTTTTGATTTCTTTGTTTTTGTTTATATTATGCAAAAGTTTATCTTTACTTTTTAACATTTGAAGTAAATGGCAATGAAGTTTCTTTGCAACATTATCAAAATATTTTCACACTTGGTTGACAAGATCATAACTTTCTCTAATAATCAAAACAGATGAGAACTGTTTTGTGTCTTATTCCATTTTACTTGTCTTAAATAATCACTTTTCCTGTAAGACCAGCTATTTAAGTCTTTCCAATCCTCATCTGTTTGCCATAATAGAAATGGATGATGAAAAGCAGTGGGAAACCAATCACTAAGAGCATGTCATTCATTAACAAGGAATCAGATGTGTTAAAACCAAAAACATGAGCAGGAAGTTATACACTCTAGTTTTGATTCACCATTTTTATTATAGTAATTTCACTCAACAGGAAAAGATATAGTGAAAATGGATAAATTAGGAAAACACAATTAATCAGAACTTGAAACTAAGTATTTTGTCTTTATCATTTTATCAACTAAGATAGTTAAGCTTCTATCAGAAAGATGGTTTGTAGCAGGGGTCACCAACAGGGTGCCTGCAAGCACCAGGTCGCCCGAAAGGACCATGTTGGTCGCCCCCCGGGCCTGTTTTCAAAATAACATTAAGATGATGAGTATCGTCACGTAAATTAACACCAGTAATGATAACAATAACATAATAGACATTGAACTAAATTTTTAATTCAGAAGTGTGTATTAAGCGAGTAGCCCTTAGGGTTAGTTGGTACTCAAGAAGTGGCTCTCAGTTTCACAAAAGTTGGTGACTCCTGTATAGTAACATGTTTCAATTAAGTGTAGATCAGTCATTTAATTAAATTAAGGTTTCCTCATCCCCCAACCAGAAAAATTTTTATTGGTCTATTCGAAATCAACATTACCCTGCAGGCCTACAAAATTCTATTCACAGCATACAGCTTGCATACCCCTGAGCTAAAGGATGGCTTAGTACAACTTAGAAAATTAGAATTCACCAAGCCACTCTAAACTTCGCTCTTCATGTTTTTATTGGTGCTTAATTTTTTGCTGTCATGACTGATCTCCACATGAAAGCGTGTATGAACTTCATGTTTGGCCTTGCAGCATATTGGATTTCTGTAAAGAGACCTAAGAAAGTTTTTGATGGATACTAATTTCTGTTTAATAATATAATCAGTCTGTGTCCCAGCCGCACAAAAATCTGCCATACTGAATAACCTATAAATGAACATCTTGACTCCAAAACCTTTAGAAACAATAGACTTTAAAACCGATTTCAAACTAAAGGCCAAGAGGCTTGAATATAGTTTGATGGGTAATACATTTGAAATGCAGCTGTAAATACACTGGTTAAATTGCATAATATCTTTGAAAAGATATCATCAAGAACAGTAAAAAATATGTTCATGTTGAGACTAATTGTTATCATTTTTTCTAATTCAGAGTAAGATGATGCTGGGAAGGTGTTATTGTAAGTGTAACACACTGTGATGGCTTTGATTCAACAAATTATTGTGCTTTGGATTTGCAGCTTTGTCTTTCTTGTCTTGCTGGCTTTGCACTTTGATGGCAAACTGAATGTAAGTTCATCAAATTTTTTAATATCAAGCTAATTCAGTCTTTCATGACATGTTTAAGTCATAGAATATTTTTAATAAATTCTTGTTAGTACTCACCTTTCAGTTATTCATAATATCAGTGAATTTATCTCAAAAAAAATTTGGGATAAATTTACTGATATCATGGAAGTTGCAATGTAGTTTGAATTCCAATTGGTGTCTAAATTTTGCAACAGTAACCTCTTTTTCACATCTTTCATATAGCTGCTTCCAGCTTTTCAAAATCAGATTATTGTAAAGCAAAGCAACTTTTGGTACTTGGACTAAAACCATGAGTGCAAAATCTGCGTAAATCTGTTGCTCTACAACAGTGGTAGGCAAAATACAGCCCTCAGGTCAAATCCAGCCCACCAAGCCATTTCATCTGGCCCACCAAATCTTTCTAATACTTCAATCAATATTGAGAAATAGGAACAGAAGGAAGGTTGGGGTGGCAGTTTTCCTTTCTTTATCCAGTGTAGCGGTTTACCACCACTACAAGAGATCAACCACACAAGATTGTTCTACCTTGTGCTGCCCAATAGTGTTCTGTAATGATCTGCATTGTTTGTAAACTCATTTGGTCCTCAGTTTGATAAAAAATGTTTGTTTTTGGCTCCTTGTCTGAAACGTTCGCCCACCGCTGTTGTACAGGATAATGTGCCCCTAATTATCTTCCTTCAAAATACTTGCTCTGCTTCGTGATTAAGGTTTCATAAGATTTTTTTACCTTAATCAAATAAGATTCTCTAGCATATAAGTTGGTGTGATTGCAACAAAAAATGGTTGACCATTTACAAAACATAGTTCTGGATATGAAAGTCATGTTTTATAATAAGATATGAAATAGTTATAAAAGCAATTCATTTGTATTCCACTCTTTACTAAAAAAAATTCTTGGTTCAGCAAAGATGTTATGAAAGTTCATGGTTCATTTACTAAAATTTCACATTTTTGTTGTGGAGACAGGTGGTGTGGTACATTATCTTCATTCCACTCTTTTTTTTGGATTTAGTCCAACTGCTCCATATCTTTGTTCGTCTTGTGTTGCAATTTAGAAATGGACGATCAGTAAGTTTCAAGTAGGCATACTTGTTTCATAATAAGACTGATAGTGAGTATCACTGCTTGTTGTGCATGATGAGGTCAAAAATGTGGATTACGATACAATTTTCAAGCCTGAGAATAAAACTTGTGCAGTTTATTCAGACTTTGTAACATCTTGTTTACAGAAAAAGTAATTTTTCAAAGAGTTTTGAAAAACAATTTTAAAGGTGGTTGTTATTTCTGCTCATGTTATCATACATAGCTTTCAGCTTCGTGTTTTACATCTGTTATACAGTACTTGCTGGAGTAGTTCATAAAGTTATCATGAATGGTCACTAAGATCAGTTCGCAGATACTAACACTGTTGTGCTCTTGTAATTGGCACTCCATCACTGCTGTTTTTTTTAAAGAGCACTTTTCCTACTGCTGATCTTTTTTCTATTTGGTGGAAAAGAAACAATTGCATAGCTTGGTGGTGTCAGTGATTTTCTCCAAATAATGTTTTGTGTTGTTACAGAAAACACTGAATAAGCAGTGTTTCCTAATATTAATTGTTTTTCTCCATCTGTTAATTTGAAAGAGCCAGCTAAAGTTGTTTTGTGATTTTTAACTTCTTCACAAAATGCTGCATGGGCTTTCCTCATGTTATGCCATAATCTTCAGCCAATAAAATCAGCCATTTTGGCCAATACTGATATATCGGTTAAATCCATATATCAGCCTATATATCAGTCTGTCTTGAATATTGAGAGCAATTTTTTGGCCATGCGCTATGCATCTGTTGTGACTGCCAATGTGTTATTAATATTTAGTATCAGCATTCAACTCAACTTGTTTTTTCATCATAGGACATGAGTTCAACAAAACGTAAAGGCTGGGATTTGTTCACCTGGTTCTGCCTAGCCTGTTTTCAGGTAATGCACTCACTGTAAACCTTCGCTTTTGTTTATACAAGTCAAGTTGCCTGTTTCGAGATTAGTGGAAATTTTTAGTACGGCCTGTCATGTATATTTTGATATCGACAGTTTATTACGTCTAGTTACCTTCAAATGTAGCCAGCAAATGCATATTGTGCAATGTTCAACACGACTGAGCAAGTGAAGCTAGTTGCGCAGATTCTAAAGCAGGATTGGGGAACCTCTTGACCAGTGGAATCTCAACCTTTCATGGTTTGTGGCCCCCTGCTCATCAATAAAAACACCTAGGTTGGTTTAAGTTTTGCAATATCACGGCAGAGTTATTTAGTAAAGGCCTCTGCTTTTGACCCCCAGAAAAGGCCATAGGGGGCCTCGCGCTTTGATTGAGAAACCCTGCTCTAGACTATTGCAGGATGCATAAATTGTGTAATGTATCGTGGATGGGCCACAAAAATTACAAATGATATCTTGTGATGAAAAATACAACCAAGAACGAAATGCACATGTTTTTTGTTAGTTTTACGTGCAAAAAAAAACATTAAATGACGTGAACCACATTAAATGAGCACGCGGACCGCAGGTTCCCCACCCCTGTTCCAAAGTCATCTTGCCTTGTTAACTCAGCAACCGGTGCTTCAAACTTATCCTGTAAAGCGTTTTGAGTGAAATAAAGCGCTATTTTTTTCGCAGCAAACAGTTAGGCTGTTAAGATCTAATTAGGAGTGTTTTTCTGGCTGAGCATGTACAATCATGTCTACCTGATTCAAACACGCGTAAAATTTATTTCACACGTTCTGTTTCTGTCTCTTACTTCCGAATTTTTGTGCACGAAACTATTTGACCGACCGCTTTACGGCAGTGATCGCCGCGCGAGATTCTGCTCTGTGCCCACCACAGCAGAAACTGCAAAGGTCGAAACGATGTTGTCGGAAAATCGCGTAAACAATATTTTCTGCTCAGGTGTTGTTGTGCCTTTATCTGGACGGAACTGTTCGAGCAATGAAAATGTATTACGTCGTTATTCCTCTCCTGATCGTGTTGGTTGGTTATAGCTTTGACCTTATGAGGTACCAGGTCCTTGTTGTGAAACAGAGCGGCTGAACACCGACAAAACTAAACGGTTACTCGTTTGAAAAGCTGACTTTCATCATCGAAAGATGCCAGTTGTCAAGCAGCTTCCAGTCTGCTATGTGGTCAAAAGATTTGATTGTCCTTCATTGGAAACCGACAGACTACGAAGCAGTTTGTTCGACAGTGGATTTGCGAAAAGCATCTTTAGTCTGACGCTATTGCTACTGCGGCGTTGGGTGGACTTGATTGAAGTGCTCAGTGTGCAAATGCTGCTCACAGTGTCCTGTGTCTGGCTAATAGTCTCGCGTATAAGTACGCTTTGAAATGTACTCAATTGCGTGAAGTCATTTTAAAATCACGAAAATATGCGCATGTGCGTGTTCAGATAGCTGATCTATATTGCAGTTACTGTGTGTGCATTTTTCAAACTGAAAAATCGCGTCATCAGTTTTCCTAAAATTAACCTTTTGGTGGTGATGAAATCTATACTTTTTTAACCCCTACTGAAACAACAACCACTTTGAAATTGTCTTGTAACACCCAAACAGTTCATACGCTTCGTTGGTTGCAATAGTTCTTGAGGGTTATTATGTAATCGATCTATTTTTCGCGAAATATGTTTTGTATTAGTCTGTTTGCGTAAAACATACTCCTTTGCAACTGTCGTTAATTTAAAAACCCTTCATCTTTTTTCTAGCCAAGTTCTATGTGCATTTTGTAGTTTTTAAATTGGTTTCAGCGAAGATGCTGGTTTTGTGGAGACCGTCCTGCGCCGCCTACCAAGTAAGTACGCATGAGGTTTCGCATTGAACGACAAAGGACAGGGCGAATCAGTTCTTTTTTGTACACATATTTGTTTTTCGTCCATATCACAATCTGTTTTTTTGGTCATTTTCCGGTCATAGACCAAAATTATGTTGAAATGACTGACAAAAATTAAGTCATTTTGGTCAGAATGTCTGAAAATATAGGCTAATTAGCACTGTTGCGGCCGGTTTTGATACAACTGTGAGACAGATGACCGAAAAGTCTCAGGGACCAAAATGTCTGTGAGCAAAAAATGACAGAAACGTCTCAGCGAAAAAAACCCAGATAGCGATGCATATAATGCATGAAACAGGAGCACACGTGGCATCAAATTTCAAATACACCAATTGCAATCACTGCCCACACAAATATTGGTTAAGTTTGTACCCCTCACGTTATTTCGAGAGCGCTTGTATTTCCTGCCACGAATAACGAATTATTTTGCAGCTCTTGCGTTACTTTCTTAGAAACATTACGATAGGTTTTGCTGGCTTGAGTCTACAGAATGTTTTTTTTTCGTGATGTTGTTTTTTTGAAACTTTTAGAAGACTGTTACCACCACATTAGTGGTTCACAGGGCCATAGTACATCCTAATAAAGGTTACAGGCCCCTCTAAAAGAAACGTTGCAATAAATCGTCGAAAGTAGGTTTTAATCGTCGCAGTGGTCATCAAAATGTCCACGAAGCCTATTAACCCTTTGATTAACATCCACGGACGCTTCAAATCACATTCACGGACCCCACGTTAAGAACCCCTGTTCTAAGTTTACGCAGCATCTCAACCAGAATTATTGCATTTGATCTACCTTCGCTATAGCAGCAGAACGCAGTTGTTCTCGTGATACCGTGTTAATCTCCTTCACTAACTTGCTTTCCAGCGTGCTGCCAGCTTTCGACGCCTTCGTATTGTCCAGTACTCCTCGAAACCATCGCAGTATCTACATCGAAGCCAACTGCCAACTTACCATTTTCAGAAATGTTTACCCAGGTACAGTATAAAGGAACCGTTGTAACTTGCAGACGAGTTTTAAACTATCCTGTCATCTTGTAGATGTATTTTGTAGCCGTTTCTTCCAGAAAGGAAACGAACACATCGACGTGCGTGAGGTGTCGATGCATTATACTTACCTTTGTGAATTGTTAGGTTTTTAAAGGGTGGTGTGAGCGACGTGATCCAAGTTACGGCGAAGTTGCGTGCTAGAGTTTAGTTTAGTTTAGTCCAGGGCTTCTCAACTGTGGCCCTCGGAGCGGTTCTCTGGGACCACGAACAGAGGCCTTTATTAAATAATAACGTAAACCATGGCAAATAAAATAGCAGATGGAAACACTTTTATTGATGAGCAAGGGGCCACAAGTGTTGACAGTCCTTGGAAGAGGGCCACAAACCATGAATGGTTGAGAACTACTGGTTTTGATGCAGCATTTGGGCCGGCGATAGTTTGCCATCTAAGATTTTCTTTATATGTCTGATACACACCTTTGATGCCTCGCCGCGCAAACTAGAGAAAGAATGAACGATATTCCGCAAAAGAACGAGGACGCAAATACTCCTGAGTTTGAATCGAGCACGTATTATGACGATTATCGGAATAGGTTATAGGGTACGTCTTCCTGCACGTGTCGCGCCCCTAAGTGGTTCTTAATCTTCCCACCACCGGGGACCCCTATTCCTGAAGATACCGGCTCGGAGACCCCTCGACTGCGTTGTGTCATTAGTTGAAGCAGGGGCGCGGGAGCAGCAATAGAGCAGGGGGGCAGTAAAAGTGTTGACGGTAATGGAAACTTAGAAGAAAAAAAAGTATCGTTACTTATTTGGTGTGTTTCTTTTCATCAACAATCTTGACCTCCAAAATCACAGCATGGAAAACATCTTGAAATTTCTAGGTGCGCGAATAGCTGCGATAAATTTGTTTCGAGTCTATCATGATAAACCATGAAATTACCTATGATACTGTTATTGAAAGCACCTCCGTCCGCCTCCGTTGTCCCGCTTTTGAAAGGTCTGAGGGTCAATGTCCCCGTTCTCCGGCGTCGCTGAGTTAAAGTGGTGGTCGTTGTTGTTTGTGCACCGGAGGGTTAAAAGACAACACTTAGGCGTTCCTTCTTGGTACCTCGTGAAGAGCCACTGTCCTCGGTGTTTCACATGGCAGTTGGGGGTAATCGACCAGAGCTTTTTCAGTGATTTGTTTGTGCGCGTTGTGGTTTTATGCGAATGAGGTTTGTTGTTACTCATCTCGTGTTGGCACCGATCGAACGGTTGTAGTAGCATTACGTGCTTACAATATAGAAGCAGTTCGCCTGTATTATTCACTGAAGATACACGAAGACTTGCCTTCTGGGCCTTAGATGCCCTTCGTTGTAGTCCAGACGACAACGCCAAATGTTTCGAAATGATGTCACTAGCATAAGACTGATTGCTAAGTCGATTCAATAAAAAAGCCTTAAATTGCGATGAGTTTTGAAAATCAGTCTAGAGACGTTCTTATTTATTATTATCCTTTTGTTTCTTATTAAGTAGTTTTGTCAATTTTTAATTTCTCTTTGCACTTTCTGTTTACTTTCCTTGCACGGGACTTTCTGCTCTCTTTGCACGGGAAAGTTACACAGTACTGTTGTTGAAACCCTAGGCTGTGCGTTGATGCGGTGGCTGCCCCTGCTTCAACCCAGACATCACTCACCGGTGCTGCTACTCACTGGTGACAAGCGACTGTTTTTCGGGTCTTTTTTTCAAATATGATCCTGTCGATTAATCAAAAACTTAAAACGAATGTTCCTCTGGCAAACAAGACATTTCAGCTGGCTTCATGAGATTTCGTTCTGTATTTCAGGGGGTGGGAACCTATTTACTACACCGGGCCGCATAAAGTGTGGATTATCGCTGGCGGGTGCAAGTAACAATTGACTTTATCCTAAAATTCTACCTTTCTCTTAATACGAGGGACAGAGACTTCTTACGACGTGCTATCTTAAGTACCTGGTTTTCATGGTGCTTCATTTTAACGCGATTTTGTACTCTAAATCGGGTAACGAAATTTTTGATGCGAGCAGCTGCAGATTACCCAGCCCTGCTGTAATTACACTGCCGTGTTCGGAGTTGCCTTTTATGTTCGCGAACTGGAGCTGCCCAAGTGTGGCTCTGCTAAGAGGTCGGGAAACGTTGTTAGCCTGATGTTGCAAACATGTTGCAGAACCAGCCAACAGGATGAAAATAATAAAAGTCTTAGCTCAACTGTTGTAAAACGTAATTGAAATCGACACCGACGTTTCCTGTTCTCGTCGCCATTCGCCCTGATCGCACAATGGCACTCGTTTATTGAAAATACGAAATTAACAAACTTTTACAGTTTTGAATGGTTTATAAAAAATTTACACTGGCTGTAGTTTATGGTTCAGTAAATTTAACCCCTTGGAAGATGAAATTTACCCCCAGGTTAAGAACCACTGACCTTGATGAAGACCTACTGTTAGTTGGCTGAAACGTCGGTGTCGTATTTAAAAAAAATTACAACAACTGAGCAAAAGACATTTATTAGTTGTGTTGCAAAGTTAAGTGCTGCATTCTCTCAGGCTTCCGATACCAAAGTTGGAAGACACCATGACGCGCTACATCAGGTCCTTGAAAGCGCTGGAAGGGCATCCCGAGGTGGATAGGAATGTTATCGCTGAAACGGAGAGAGCAGTCAAAGCTTTCATGTCCGTTGAAGGACCGCGTAAGTGAAGCGTGCCATTTCGACATTAAAGTGCAGAAAAAGCTAAAAAGCAAGTCTTTTTGTTTGTTTGTTTTTGTCTCCACCAAGCAGTTTTGGAAGTCGCGGTAAATTTTTTTGAACAAGGTACTTTTTCCAACATCAGGTTCAAATTTGTCAAACTATTGCAGATTTAAGGTCTCGCTGGCATAATTTTCGGATTTCGAAGTGATACACTCAGCAGTGTTCATTAATTTTTTTCCGTAAGGCTCCTTGCATTAATTTGCTGTAGATTGCGTCATGCCCGTAGTTATTTCATCAGAGGCATGGTTGTATATTGTACGTTTAAAAAGTCTAACTCGTCAACAGTTTTGGTATCCTTAAAATCTGGTGGAATTGGTCATTATATGCGACAGCTTGCTTTAGAAACCTGTGGCCAAGGTTTGTATTCTTGCATGAAGTTCCTCCCTTTTTCGACTCACAATACCAGTGACCAAAAGTATTCATCGACGTCAGCAGTTTGGTTCCGCAAAAACTTGCCGCTGTCATTATATCTCGCCACGCATGCGCAGAACAAAAGTGTTGCTCGTTTCGGTGGTTGCTGCTGTTGGCACGCACGAGATATTTTGGCTTCGAGCCAGAAACTAGATTTTTTTCGATCATCGAGCGATTTTCTTTAAATAACCGAAAAAAAATGAAGGACAAAATGTCTGAAAAGTTAGGCTAGTGAATAGTGTTGCGGCAAGCTTTAACAATATTATGGAAAAAGTGACCAAAATCTCTCATTGATAAAAAAACAGGTGCGAAGGCGAAGTGTCTCCGAAAAAGTGTTTTTGTTTGAAAAAAATTTCTCTGGTTTATTTTCCTTCAAGCAGTTAGAGCAGGGGTCTCCAAACTACGGCCTGCGGGCCAAATCCGGTCCGCGAAGCCATTTATCCTGCCGCAAAGTCATTTTGTCAGTAATGAAAACTAGCATATTTACGAAACGTTTGTTGATTTGATAGAATGTAACATATCCCGAAACAATCTCACTAGGAAACATGTCCGGCAATCGAAGTGTTACGTAATAGATTATGTGGTCCTCTGACAAGAAAGTTTGGAGGCCCCTGGGTTGGAACGTAGTGGAATGTGCACAGCACGTACTCGCGCTTACCTGGTGCAACTCTTCGCAGGAATCCACGACGCTCTGGTGAAAGAGAACGAGAAGAACTCCCACACAAGCTACGTCACCGCCCCCTGGTTTGACATGTACCTGTCCAGCCGTCTCCCCCTGCCGCTCAACTACAACCCCTTCCTGACGTATCTGCCCGACCCTGACCCTACAATGAACGAACAGGTATGATGCGTCGTATCGCAACCTCCTCCCCACAGGGAAGTCCCGGTCGCCGGTTCGCTTTCGTCATCAGTCACGTCATCAGGCAAACGTCACTGGATGGGAGGAGGAGACGTTGTTTCGAGGGGGTTCATAGCGTACGGTGACTAGGAAGATGGCTTTATTGGGACTAGGGAATTTTGTGTTTAGGGAATTGTGTGTTTCTGGTTTATGGGACTTAGCACCCCCCTTGAAGCTGGGATTTAGCCCCCTCCCCTTGAAGCCCTTACGTCCACGTAGCACTCGTTTCCGTAATCATCCGCGACGCTCCAAGGACGATTCGGTCTTATCATGTTGCAGTACTTCACTGCTATCCGTGAAGTGCTTTGACTTCGGACTCGGAACCAACACTTTCGCTCTTGCAACGTGAATTTGCAAGGAGTGGCTTCAGTCGCACGAAATTAAGTGTTCGCTAATTTCATGAGCCAATGTCCCAGCAACGTCACCGGGACCATCTCGTGACGTCACACCGCCCCAAAGAATTTCAGATCCAAAGTTACCCAATTGTTTTTGAAAAAGCAGACTAAAATCATCTTATAATGTCTTCACTGACTCTGCTAGCGCGATCTGTCGTCGAGTTCTTGCGTGAAAGTTACGCTCGGAGGCAGGTCTGGAACTGTCCGGATTGCCCGCACAGGGCAAGCATGAAAACTTCGTGCAGTCGTAGAACTCAGTGACTGTGTTATTCGTTTCCGAAGATATCGCTTTTTTGCATGACAACAGTCCAGATTGTGAGTAAAGCGTGATTTCTGATCGTCACGCATGTTTTCTGATGACCTCATTGTTGCCCAGGCAACCCGATCCGCCAACCTCATCGTTTCCGCGATGAAGTTCAAGAAGACTCTCGAAGAACAGGTTCTCAGTCCCGAAGTTTTCTACATGAAGGACACGGCCAAGTCGCCGCTGATTCAAAATGCTGTCAAGTACGTGTCGCACTCAAGTTCGCGTATTGCACGCGTTTGCCTTAATGCGTTCGCTATGGAGAAATGTTTGAAGTTTTAGGTTCGGTGCTTCATTCTATGTATAAAACATGCGAGTGTGGTATTGTTTTTTGACAATTTAAATTTATTTCTGATATGTTACAAGTTGGGCAAAATGGTCGATGTCTTTGTCACGGGGCGCAACGAGGTTAGATGGCGCCCAGGGCAAGAAGCAAGTTGGGCGCCCCCTCATGTTCGAACCTGAGGTCTTTCGGAAGCAAATGCACTGTGTTGAAAAAGCACCTGTGACCTTGTTGGGACTTTTCCGCGCCCCTCCCTCGATACCCCCCTGGTCTTTGTATCTGTTCTCCACTCTCCAGGCGTTTGTTTTTTTCGCAGCATTCATGTAATAACTGCCGTACAGGCGGTTTCTTATGAGTGACCGCCAACTCTGTTTCGTGAGCGGCACTCTGGGGACCCCCTGAGAAAGAAACTAAACTATCATTCCTTTCAAGGATCCTCCCCAACGCGATGAAGCTGCGATACCTCCCCATGGCCCTGAACGGCGCCTACCCCCTGGATATGAGCCAGTTCGGTAACCTGCTCAACGCTACGCGGATTCCTGTTATTGGCAAAGATGAACTTAAGACTTACCCGAGTTCAAGGTTAGTAGTGGTTGCTCGGGGAGGTGTACTTGTGTTTGGCTCTGATCGCGACATCCTACTACGCTTGCCTTCCTATTTTTTCTGAGTTTTAAGCGTTAGGCAAACGCTGAATATGCGTGCCTCTATTAAATGCATTTTACTATTTTTAGTGTGAAAGTCAATGATATACTGAAAAGTATTAACAGATTTTGTATCTATTAGCAGCGCTGACGAAATCCAATACATGGCGAAGAAAGGAAGTGACCAAATAATGGATCGGTTGCAATCTCTCTGTTAAAAAATATTTGCTTCCGTTGAGACTAATCTTCTTATAATTGAAGAGCATTTTCAACGGATTAGACCAGAGGCGCTCAACCTTTTCGCTAGTGTCGCCTGCATTGCGTTTATTTTTATGAATTACGGCCGCCGGTCATTTCGAGATATTTTTCTCGTATTTTTCGCCTCTTCTGCTTCCACACACTGAGCCTAGCCTGCTCCACACGCTCTGCTAAGTTTCGGCACACAGACCCAGCAGACAAAGAGTTTTTATTAATGCGCGGACGCTTTAACTCATACAGTATTTTTAATTACATGTGTACGGCCGCCTACATTTTTATCGAATTTGCATGTTGTGCGCTCCTGGATTGGAGCAGGAGTCCCCAAAGTACGGCCCGCGGGCCAAAGCAGCACTCCATGTTTTCACACGACCTACTCCTTTTCGGCTCAGGCATATCGTGGTGCTGAGAAACGGCAACTTTTACAAGGTCGACACTCTGGACGCGGACGGCAATATTTTAAGCCCGGCCGTCATCAAAGGCTCCATCCAACACATCTTGGCCGACGAAACGCCCCGAAACCAGGAATCTATCGCTTTGATGACGACAGAAAATCGCGACGTTTGGGCGGAAGTCAGGTGCGCATTAAACTCGAAACCGCTGTCTGTGTGACGTCCCGCCAATCTTACGTGTGCCCGCTTTCTGGCTTGTTGCAATAATAATAATGAAATACTGCCGGCATAATTGCTGTTAACCGTCAACATTTAGTGCATTCCTGGAACGTCAAGCGCTGCAAGAGAACGTTATCTCAATGTTTCGCGTTTGAGTCGCAATAGACAAGCAAGGCATTGCAACTAGTCTTCTCAAAAGCGACTGAGTTTGAATGCGTCTGCAAATTTGCGAATTTTTTTGTAATACAGACATGGACAACGAGGGGGGCGCGTTCGCGTTTTTTTGCTTGCGATTTCTTTCCACTGTTGAAACCATTCCTTTCGACAATGGGCTGCTGCATGAAATATCAAAACGATGCCACCCGTAGCAACAGTCGTTGAGTCTGCGACAGAATATTAGTGGGTTTCCGTACAACTTTTCTTCATGTCCCATATTTGTTTTTGATGGTGCTTGAAAGTTTGGCCCCCCTGTTAAGTCCTAAGTTGCCCTTCCATTTAGATTTTTCGGAGCTTCTTTATAGTTTGCTTGCGTTCAGCCGTTAGCAAATATGTCTGTCTCCTTTCTATTGATTTGTGGATTACCTCTGTGTTTTCCCAAATTCGTTTTTAATGCTTTATAAGAAGTATTTTCGTTTTTGAAGAGTGTTTTCATGAAATCACTTGATACCTCGTTTCCCGATATTTCAGCAACGGTTCGTGAAAATTGAGCCAGATGCAATGTTTTAAAAAAAAAACTGAAAAAAATTTAAATTGCTCAAAAATAATTACAAATATTATCTTATCGAAACCAGATTCAATAAATTTTATTTTAAATGTTGGAGGTCAGTTCGTCAGAATTGAGCCAATCAGGAAACAGCATTTATTTTCGCGCTAGCATTCGTCGTGACCCTTATTTGCGAAGCTGAGTTGCTGTCCGTCTTTGAAAGCGTTATGTGTTTTCTACTTTTAGTAAATTTTTTGGTTTTCTGGTGATGAACAGCATCCAGATTCGTTCATACGATTGAAAACAGCATATTCTGGAACGTTTTGTTGGCTGCAAAGAAGACCAACAGTTAAACAGGAACTTCAAAATCATATCTGTCACTACAGCCATTGCATTTTCGGGCCAACTCACCTTCTTTTCTCCCCCTTCCCAGGGAGCACCTCCTGCAAAACGGCAACGAGGGCGCCCTGGCCGACGTGGACTCGGCCATCTTTTGCCTCGTGCTCGAGGGCCACGTCCACGATTCGCCCGAGGGCTTCGTGGACATGTTCTTGCACGGAGACGGCAGCAGTCGATGGTTCGACAAGAGTTTCTCGTTGATCGTCGCCGAGAACGGAGAGACGGGGTTAAACTTCGAGCACGCTTGGGGTGACGGTGGGTTTTTGCATTCACCCACTCGCTGCTGGGGCGTTCGTGGCGATTCGCAAGCTAAAGATTGTTCCGAATTGAAATGAAGCGAACACTTTTTAGTGCACAGCAGGGGTCTCCAACATGCGGCCGCGAAGTGACCTTTTCACTGATGAAAAAAGAATGTATTTACAAAAAATTTGTTAATTTGGCAGAACCTAAGACATTCCGAATCAGTGACATTACGAAAGATGTCCGGCCATCGAACTGTAATGTAATTGCTTATGTGGCCCTCGGATAAAAAGATTTGGAGACCCCCGTCTTGCGTATGGTGGTTTCCCTCCGAGTTGCATGCTTTGTTTATTGCGGAAAGGCGCGCGCACAATCACGACACATGAATCACAACAGGCGAGGCATAGTGAAGCGCTAGGACACGAACACGATACAACGTAATTGCACAAACCGCAGTCGCAATTTCTGGGCCACCGCGGGCGGTAGCAGCATCGGCCTGCGAGCTGAGTGCTAGCTTCCTTGCTCAAGGGAACGTACATCCGGGAAACTTTATCAGCTCGTACATCCGGGTAACTTTATCAGTCGCTCTTACATCCGGGTAACTTTATAGGCGTCGCTGTGATGCGCTTCTTCAATGATGTCTTCGACGACTCAACCCAGCAGCCCGCAGTCACACCGGACACCCCCGGGGACACCTCCAACGTGGGCGATCACGTGACCTATATCCAGTTCCATTTGGATGGCTTTGCAAGAGAGGCTCTGCAGTACGATTGTTTCGTATTTCTTACACTTGCTAATTGTTTTTTCATGAGGCGCTGACGGCGCGATGTGTTGCCGTGGCAACTTTTTGTAGCCTTCTGACTGTTGCATTGAAACAGAAACCAAAGGATTTGATTTATTTTGGAAATTTTTGTTTTTTGTATGTAACCATTATTAGAGATCGACCGATGTGGTTTTTTTAAGCGCTACCGATATTTCCAAAATTGTTAAATCATGATTTCTGCTTGATTAGCAAAAATATAATGTATTGTATGCCTCACCTTTTTTTCAAAAACTTCAAAATGCGGGATTTATGTCGCAGCAATTTCAATATTTTCCTATGATTTTTAATTAATCTGATTAGTGATGATGCTTATGTTTCGGCTGCGACGGCCGACACGTGCTTCATGGTTAATCTTGTCAGATTGTTTATTAAAACGCACCTGCTAGCGTTGCTGCAAGATAACTGTCTTGACATGGTTGGTTCTCTGTGCTTTTTTGCGGAAGTTGTGTCGATGCGTGAGGAATCTAACAGCATTTTGTCGACAACTACTGTGGCCGATAAAATCGGTCGTTTTGGCCGATACCGGTATATCGGTAAAACCCAAATATCGGCCCGATATATCGGTCTATCTCTAACCATTATTGGTATTTTCATTGTCCAAAATTTTGGGATCTGTTTGCACAGTTACACATTTTTCTCGAAAGTCTGACTTTCGATATTGCGATAGGCTCAGTTTTCAGATCAAGTTTTAGGGCAACTCCCTCCCAAACAAAACTCGCTTCTCTCTGCGAGGAAAAGGACGGTGATGTAGTCACCGCACATGGTCCTTGGACGACATCTGGGTCGCTTTCCCGTGGGTTCAGCCATGCTTCATTGATTTTTAAAAACCCAGTCACGTGTTCCATGCTTCATTGATTTGAATTTAATTGCGCAGCACGTTACAAACCTTTACTTTTCTTCGCAAAGGACCGCGCGTTGGCGCTACGAAAGTGCGACCGGCAATTTGCAGGTCGGCTCATGCGAGTTCAAGCACATGAACAAGGATTATTTGAAGGAGAAGAAGGTTTCGCCAGACGGAATATTGCAACTCGCCATACAGGTGCGGTGCGTCGTCATAGAAATTAGCATAACACCGATGTGTGTGATAATATGTTAACGATATGTGTGATAATATGTTAACGATGTGTGTGATAATATGTTAACGATGTGTGTGATAATATGTTAACGATGTGTGTGATAATATGTTAACGATGTGTGTGATAATATGTTAACGATGTGTGTGATAATATGTTAACGAGACAATAGCTTTGATGGGTTGGAGGGGTAAATACTGAAGATTTGCTTTTGACATTTTCAACACACGACAAATAAGAATATTTTAAAGCAGGGGTGGGTGACCTATTTACAGTGATCTTCCGGTTAAGTTCGCAAAAAGTATTCAAAAAATCTGGATTCAACTTTTTCACTGATTTATTTGTATTTGCAGTGAGTCAAACATGGCAACACAACTTGTCACGAAACAAGTTAAACAAGCAACATTATGGTGCTAAAGTTCACGATTTAAACAAGTCAGGAATGGTCAGTTGATGCATGTTATGCTCTCTTTTGCGCTTTGCTTTCAAAATCACCTGCCTTAAAGGTATAACTTATTTTCCATCTCTTTAAACCTCCCGACAGACGCTCGAAATTTTTTCTTTTTCGTCTCTTCAGACATCAGACCAGAACGTTTTTGAATAACTTCTCGCTTCGCCCAGACTTTTCTAATAGTAGCCTCACTAACTTTAGACTACCGTGCAGTGCTTCGTTTGCCTGGAGGATTTTTCTGGCTCAACTTATGGATTACTTCCAATCTCTGTGACTCATTCAAACGCTTGGCTTTACCTGACATTATATGTGAATAGTATGATATAAGTAAACACTATGTGCCTTGCAAAAAGATTAGTTAGCTTCAGTCAATGCAACAATCAGTCCGAAACTTCAGCCCTAATGATTAGCAACATGGTTGCCAACCTGTTTTCTCCCCAAAAAAGCCAGACCTTGTCTCAAAAACGCCAGAAAAAGCCAAATACCAGTGTTGAGGCGTATTCACATAAAACATGCATAATCAAACACAAAATAGATATTAAAACTCGTCAGATATATCACTATAATTTTGATACAATTCCAATCTTTAGAAACATTGTCTTTTCCAGTAATTACACTGTTTTACATTTGTTTCTTATAAATGACATCGATGATTTTTAGGGCAACAGTAAAATCTTTGCAGTGTTCTTTGTACCCTGCGTGGTCATAGACTCTCGTCAGAAGAGATTTGTAATGAATATGCAGCTCAGACAATGTTTTGCCACAGCTAAGCCTTTTCGACTGAAAAAAGCCAAATTTTGTCCGGCTTCTAGATTTCCAAAAAAAGCCAAAGGTGTTCAAAAGAAACCAGAATGTCAAATTCTGCCTTCAAAAAAGCCAAATTTCCACCCTGATCAGCAAATCAGCGTCTTCATTTTACCGATGCATATACAGGCCTTCTATATTACGTAATAATACGCTTTTTGTGTAGAGCACAAAGCATAATTGCTAAGTTCACACCTACCAGCTAAGTTCGCACGTACTGCTCAGATTCAAGCTGCGAACTTAACTGGGAGATTACTGTACTACCACGGGCTGCATGAATTGTGCATTATCGCTGGCGGACCTCAAAATCCATGCTAAAAGTCCACCTTTATCTAACTCTGAGGAAGAATGACTTCTCTTGACTTACTATCCTTAGTACCTGCTTATCGTGGACCTTCGTTTTGACGCGAGTTTTAGTTCGAGTACATTCTGATGCGGGTCGCAGGTCCCCCCCACCCATGTTTTGAAGTGACTAAAGCAGGAAGAAAAAAGGCTTTCAACACTTAATGTAGTACTGTGTTTCGGAAAGGGTTTTCAGTGCATGTTTACTTTCTCCACAGACGTACAATTCACGTAAATTTTACGTATATTGTAAAAAATCCCGTTGATGTTGGGTCAACGTCTCTAGTATAAGCAGACAATCGTTTGCTTTTTTTGTGAATGTCACTTTCAATCCACGGCCAGAATGGACTGGGTCCATTATTGTACTTGAACGACGTCATGACAACCAATCCAAAACTTTTTGAATAAAACGAGAGCTGACAATTAAATGATTTGCTGCCGCAAGTGATTCAATTGTCTCGGTGTTCATCCGGGTACCTGGAACGTGCAGTGGTTCCCAACCTTTTTTGGCCTACGGACCATCTTTTTCTAAAAATATCCGATGAGCCACTTTGTAATGTAATGCTGTCACCTCATGAACAACAACTAGTCCAACCTGTATTGCACATTGGTCAGTGAACGTTTCATCAAGGATTTATGGAATCCCTGTGGTTCACCTGAACCACGCTGCGAAACACTGGTCCATAGTGACGCCACTGCGCTCTCCTAACGACCTTGTCTTTAAACTTCCAGGCGGGACATTACAAGCTGTACGGACATCCGGCCGCCACGTACGAGTCGTGCAGCACCTCGGCCTTCAAGCACGGGCGCACTGAGACCATCCGCTCCTGCACGATCGAAGCGCAAGAAGCCGCCAGAGCTCTGTGCGAAGGTGCGCGCGCATTGTGATGCGAGAATTGGTCGCGTTGTGACGTGGCGCTGTTTGATTGGTCGAAGCTTGACCAGTTGTGGGGGATGAAGAGAGGTGCCTACGGGGATTTCCCGCTGATGGTGACATTCCAGCAACAGATGAAACGCTGACATCTTGAAAACTGATAGTAAATTTTTGAATGTATACCAGATTATATTTAAATATAAATTTTTTAACTCCCATACGCTAGAAGCTGTGAAATAAACGTTTCTACCATGTATTCAGGTTGTGTTTCACAACAGGCTGCAGGCCTCGAAGTCCCTCGTTCAACAGGTACTGTTTAGTCGAATTCGCTTATATTTAAACATAGCGCACACTGCTGTATACAATGCACACACGCGTATCCCGTTTTATCGAAGGAATCATAGCGCTACGTCCAATGCTGACTTGTGGCACGCGTGCACGCACGATATGTGTCACACGGGCACGCACAATGTGTTTTACTCGTGCACGCACGATATGTGTCCCGCGTGCACGCACGATATGTATCACTCGTGCACGCACGATTTGTATCCCGCGTGCACGTGAGATTTGTATCACGCGTACATGTACGATTTGTGTTACGCGTGCACGCACAATTTTTTAACCGTCAAGCGTGCATTTGCAGCCACGGCCACATCGGTGAACAACAGATTGGTCAGCGATTCGGAATACCGGTCCAGAGTCGAACACCTGATCCGACAAAGCTGCAACAAGCACAACGAGCTCACGAAACAGGCAGCAATGGGTACGTCGAGTAGTTTCAACCGAGTCGTACTCAGTGAGATGAAGCCTTTGTACTCATTGTCACTGAAATGCTTCATCACCAGTGACTCGATCTTTTGTCAATGCAGGCAGAAGTATGTGTTGTATGCAATGTGTCAGGAAGCTCTGCTATGCAAAAATGGAAACTTTACTTGTATACATGTCAATTTCTTTGGTGCTTAGGAAATAATGCGACACCTACTGTATGAGGCTCGTGCCTCAAAAAACAAGACAGATGAATGTTTTTCAACGCCTTTAAATTCCATGCACTCATTTCTGGGTATTAATTTTCAAAGAAATGATATGTATTGTTTTTCTACCCACTATAAGTACGTGTTACATTCGAAATGCTAGGAGTAGTGATTGGCCTCAAAGGTTAAGGGATGAATAAATGTGCTGATCGTTCATTGTCTTGGGTACCATTCCACTCCAAATGGATTCCCTTTTTTGCGCGTTCGCGGCGATGTCCCATAATCGTACTTTTCTCGATCTTCTTGTCGAAATCGTACTTGTCTCGTACTTTTTCTCGTACTAATCGTAGTCTTGTCGAAATCGTACTAATCGTAGTCTTGTCGAAACTTTCTTGTCGAAATCGTACTTTTCTCGTACTAATCTTGTCGAAATCGTACTTTTCTCGTACTTTTTCTCGTACTAATCGTACTTTTCTCGATCTTCTTGTCGAAATCCCACTCGACTTTTTGGTTGTCCCAATCCTACTCGACTTTTGTCGACCCGATCTTACTCGACTTTTGTCGACCCGATCTTACTCGACTTTTGTTACCCCAATCCTACTCGATGTTTTGTTGCCCCAATCCTACTCGATGTTTTGTTGCCCCAATCCTACTCGATGTTTTGTTGCCCCAGTCCTACTCGATGTTTTGTTGCCCCAATCCTACTCGATGTTTTGTTGCCCCAATCCTACTCGACTTTTGTTACCCCAATCCTACTCGAATTTTGTCGACCCAATCTTACTCGACTTTTGTTGCCCCAGTCCCACTCGACTTTTGTTGTCCCAATCCTACTCGACTTTTGTTACCCCAATCCTACTCGAATTTTGTTGCCCCCATCCTACTCGATGTTTTGTTGCCCCAATCCTACTCGATGTTTTGTTGCCCCAGTCCTACTCGATGTTTTGTTGTCCCAATCCTACTCGAATTTTATTACCCCAATCCTACTCGACTTTTGTTACCCCAATCCTACTCGAATTTTGTTGCCCCAATCTTACTCGACTTTTGTTGCCCCAATCCTACTCGATGTTTTGTTGCCCCAATCCTACTCGATGTTTTGTTGCCCCAATCCTACTCGATGTTTTGTTGCCCCAATCCTACTCGATGTTTTGTTGCCCCAGTCCTACTCGTCTTTTTGTTACCCCAATCCTACTCGACTTTTGTTGTCCCAATCCTACTCAACTTTTGTTGTCCCAATCCTACTCAATTTCTTTGCTGTCCCAATCCTACTCGACTTTTCTGTGCCAATCCTACTCGACTAACAAGTATGTTTTCGTGCAGGGCAAGGCTTCGACCGCCACATGTTCGGATTGCGTCACACCGCCGAGAACATTCTCAAGATCGAAACGCCCGGCATCTTCAAAGACGCGTCCTACGCAACAATGAGCCACATTGTCCTCTCGACCTCGACGCTCGCGAGCCACGCGGTGGCCCTCGGGGGGTTTGCGCCCGTGGTGAACGACGGGTTCGGGGTCGGTTACGGCGTCAGGGACACGTTTGTCGGATGCAATATCACCAGCTACAAGAACAAGGACGTGCAGGGTCTTGTGGAATGTATCGCCAGCTCGCTGGAGGACATCTATACTGTGTTGGAGGAGTCTGGTTGATTTAAACGTTTCTTCTAATCTCCATGTTCTATCACTGTCTTCGTCGCAAGGTTAGGGCCCTGGACCTAGAAGCCGTCCAGTGATTAACTGGCCTTTTAGACCCGGCAGCATCTTAATTGCTGTTGCTAATTCATAGGCGAAGGAAATTTAGATTTGAATGAAAATACGACTTATTGCTGTTTCGTGCAGATATATCCTTACCCAGTCTCTTCATATGTAGCGCGGTTGACAAGCCATCTACAGCCCGTTTAGGAAATTCAGCGTAGCTCTAAAAATTCTTAATTTTTTGCAATCCTCCCTCCCCGTTGACCTAAGCGATGAAGTCATTTCTCGTTAACTCTTGCGTCCGAGAAAAAACTTCATCAACCGTTGCCACTGGCAACCGAATAGCCACCACCACCACCCCGATCTTAAGCATAATTCACATCAAATCCCACGAGTCCTGAACTCCTCGCTGCTTGTTTCGCCTTCTGACCGGTTTTAATGACGCAACAGTTACCCCTCACGACAAGTAAGAAATCGCCGCGTCGCGTGTGCGAAACACTGGGCCCCCCACCCCTCTGTTCGTCCCA
>Ga0210059_1001092_pt1 | contig 39406 bp, 24 predicted proteins | sample Ectturendosymbi2_FD_188042 | JGI IMG/M metagenome (GOLD analysis project Ga0210059, IMG submission 188042) | Ecteinascidia turbinata endosymbiont from Florida, USA - Sample 2 (SPAdes) (version 2) | ecosystem: Host-associated > Tunicates > Ascidians > Unclassified | place: Key West, Florida... | reverse complement strand
GTTCTATTGCTATGCACTGAAGATGATAACAGTTGTTATCGAAACGTTTGCAAGATGTCAGTTGTATCGTTTGCTTTGGCCGTAGTATTTATTATAAGGCTATTTAGCACTTCCGCTTTTCGTGTACTAAACCACTGCTGAAACGTGAAGTGAACAATGAAACCTTCTTCACATAACTGAGATTGTGTTATCAGATTTGTTATTATAGCCAGCTATTTGCAGTATGTATACTTTTTAACGACTTTAATATTACTATACGAAATTTTAACATGCATAAATGTTTACATCTGTAGAGCAGACATGCCCTCATCACATTCCTTAATTTTTTCGTTTGATACCTAGAATCAGTAAACTGTTGAAAAGCCATGCGGTGAGCTTACAGGAGACTTAAAACCAACAGTGAAGAGAATTTGACGAAATTTGTCGGGTGTGTATACGCATATTAAAAGAAAGCAAAAGCATAGAAATAGTATTATGACGAGGAAGGTGGCGACAAGCAGAAAAAGCAAGACTCAAAATCGGCAATGAAAAACAAGACCCATTACAGTTTGAGTGTGTGATTGTGATCTTCAAGATGCTTTATTCATCCTTATCTTCTTACATTTTGAATTTTTGTAAGCAAATTTGAGGGGCGGAAAGGACGGCGCTTTTATGGTCGGCCCCGGGTGGCACTTGGCCTCGCTACGCCACTGCTCCCCTCTCTTCCAATCACATTTCTCCAAATGTAATTGAAATTCAATCGTGTCAGACTGTCTCCTAAAAGATACTGGCCATTTTTAGAGGTCGTTCAGCTGTCTTGACGTTGTAGTTTCCTGGCTTATTTAAGTAATGTTTTAAGTATTGTCAGTGAAACTAACGTCATGAGAGTCGTAAGGATACTTTTTAATGGATGTCATTTGTCTTTCATGGCAGGTGTTCTGTTTTCGTTTCTTTGCACGCATGTTCGATTACCTCCTGTTCTAAACATTCAGCTTCCAGTTTTCATCTGTTAATGAGTTTTAGAAAACTTTTCAATGATCAAGGTCTCCCATAAACACGAAAAATAGCACTTGTATGGATGAAGAAAGCGACATTACGCAATTGCTTTTCAGGTCTTCCGACGATTGTCGATTGACCTCTGGAGACCAATAGTGCTTGCCCGTATGCTTGACGTTTCCCTTGTCTTTCTCCGTTTCGCAGCTGTAGCCGCATTTTTATGTCAGCTGTTCTCACGCAATTTGAAATTACACCATATTCCAGACTTACCTTTTCCGTGAACTTCTATTTTCAGGCACATGCGAGATTGGCTCGCTTTCGTAAATATGAGGTTTTTAAGGAGAGAACTTATTACCATTGTATTCGTGTAAAAGCTTCTGGCGTGTAGGCCTATGTTGTACGATCTGTTTACTTTGTTCTGTACCTCTTTTTTCACACAATTTGATATTACTTTAGGCTTTTTGCTAAATCCAAAATCTCTAATTTCAGCCTTGTTTTGGTGAGTTCAATGATCGAGTTTTGGTTATCAAATGCCACACACCAAATATCGAAATTTACACAAACGCAAATTCTTAGTAAACACTTTGAACTTTCCCCATTTAGACCACATAATCGTTCGCTGTTAAGATTTTTTCTGGATGCTTTGTGGCAGAGTTATCGGTATTCACAGCGCAAGTCCTTCACAGCAGCATATTCCGTTTCATTGCTGCTCATGGTCTCAGTAACATCGTCATCTATGAAAAGGTCTGAATTCGCCCATGGGTTCAGCGAGTGTTGATCAAGATCTGAACTGTCCTCGTCACTATCTTCGTTATTTTCATAAGTATGCATCTTGCCAACCAGTGTTGGCAATGCTTGGTGAATCACTAATGATGTGAAATAACATCTTCACAAGAAATAGCCGATGATACTTGCATTGGTGCTCGCGTTTGACGAAACTGGCTTATGGCGTGCGAAAGGTTGGCCACGCATATACAGCAGCATAGGGACCGAGTTTGCTAGAAGGTTTTGTGGGGACAAACCGTTACTTTTTGCATTTCGATGACGTCACCATGTTCACTCGACACCAGTACGACCTTTGTGTAACATTTGCAAAATGGGGGTCAAGTTATGGAAATGATACATTTTTGGGCCCATGGCCCAAGTTCCCCCGTAGCTACGCCCGTGGTTGTGGTATAGCAACTGGTACCGTGCAATGGTACTATATCTAGCACTGCATATGAAAACAAATTTTCTGAGAGCTGGATCTAAATAGATAGAGCTATGCTAAAAAATTGCGATAATCAATTGAAATTTGGTCAGTTCTGAAATAAAATGTACTGCTACTAAAACCACAAGATTCTCACTAGAACTACTAAACCATACAAATCAAATGAAAAAACACAAACGTCTTTGGTAAATACTAGCAGTGGCAACCGTGTTCTGTATATAGCAGGTTACAGACCAGCGCAGAGATTCGAATCACAAGAACATGACAAGAATCAGTGGTTTATGTACGCACTAATTCGGTTAATTAAAATTAGACAATACAGTTATTCAGTTTACATAGTAAATCTGTACATTGTAATTTTCATGTGGGGGTTCATTAAGTGGCATCTCATGGTCATTTGTATTTGGTGTGGGTTGTTTGTGACATCACAATTTGTCGGTATATTTATGTTTCCAATCCAAAACGTTTTGGCGAAGTTTGCTAACATAACATGCACGGTTTAAGAAGGAAAATATTAGGTACCCGGTATGGACCTTCAGGGACACTATTTCTCTGATCCTAGGGACCCGATGATAAATTTCTCTGATTGCAGGGATCGGAATCGGGTCTCTGAAACACCTTAAAAAAACTGACAAGCGTATTCTTCTACACGCACTCCCCTTATGTGTCATTGCACTGAATATAAACTATCAGCGCTCCAAATTAGGATATCGGAGGAAAATACATTCAACGCTGCGACACAGCAGTTCAAAAATATCAGGCTGCGCATTAAAACAAACAATGGGAGTAAAACACACTCATTACTGCGACAGTGCAATTTACAACTTCAAAATAAGGCTGCGTTAATGTCTGTCGAATACGAGCAGTCGAGCATAAAGTGTGCGGCTGGACTGGCTGGAGTACACGAATCTTGCTAAACTACACAAGAATTGAGAATTTGCATAAATTACGCATGAAAACGTTCGATTTGTTGTTATATATGGATGTCCAGCAAACTTTTAGGCTTCCTTTTTCCCTGTTGAAACATTATCAAATGCCTGAATGCTTCCATGCTAACAACTGCTGTTTTTGAGCTCGTGCAACAGTTCTATCATGCTACAGAAATTGGTAATGCGGCCAATGCGGTCAACGCATGCGCTGATCAGCCACAGCTAACAAAAAAAGAGAAATGTTTTGGATGAAGTGAACTATGGCGGAATGCAATCTTAAACATGCGTAGTGCACAAAAGGTCTGCAAAAAGTGGTGAGATAGTTTCTAGATGCAGACAATAACCCAGATTCCCACAAAAACCTGATTATTACTTTTTGGCCCATTTACAATGTTTCTTAAAATTTGCATGCAAATTCATTCCGTGGTATTTGCATGAAGTCGACAATTTAACAAGCAAAAAGTATGCGAAAAATAACTAATCCCCTTTGCGCAGATGCTGAATTTTTTTAAAATATCAAGCTCAAGGGGGGTTAACCCCCAACCTCCCTTGTGTACGCCCTTGAATTTGTTTATAGATAATCCAGTGATAATGCCCATTTTTTATTCATTCCCTGGCTTCATGTTGAGGATTTCCTACAGTAATGCAACCATGAAATTTGTGCAGCTACATTATTTTTTTATCACAAAATATTGTGGGGACAAACGATATTGTGCACCCCCCTGCCCAAACGTTGGGTGGGACGTGTCCCCCCTAAACTCGGTCCCTGTACAGTAGACTATGAAGAGAAGAGGTGTCAACCAGTGTTACCAGGTACTGATTGAAAATACAGCGCAATGCCATCCTAAAAGTAGTCAAAATTCTCTGACGTAGGCCAAGTATAGCCCAAAATTTGTAGTGAAACTAGCCGTTTGCAATGCAACCACCACCATGTTTTTTTGCAGCTGCATTCCTGTCACAACACACAAATGACCTTACCTACAAAGCAACCTGAAAAATACAAAACTGTAACAGATATTAATATTTTAGCAGCAATCAAACAACCATCAATAATACTACATATTGCAATCCAAACAAAATGCCATCAACTGCAAGCACTGACTTATTTGTCGTATACCGTATCAAGTGTGTGCTTGATGAATAAAAAGAAAAAGGTACTGGCTTTGATGAATAAAGAAACTGGTATACTACTCTAGCAAAAGAAGTGAGTACATCTACAAAAGTTCTGCACCCTGAAACTTTCAGTGATTGATTGATTTATTGCTTCATATTACTCAGCTAATGACCAGAAGCAATACAAAGAACCATCGTGCAATAAGGAGACCAATTGTCAGTGAACATTCGAATAAATGAAAATACATTGGCATAGTGATCGATGTAAACAAAGAGTGGTACTGTGTTACATCGCATTGGTGAAGGACCATGGCGGTCATCTATTCAACCAACCCGTTTATCACTTTTAGATGTCGTGAAAAGCAGCGGTTCGAGATCAAGTAAGCACAGTCTGAAAAAGGAAGAGAAAAACACAGAATTTGGTGAAGTAGATTTGCAGATGAAAGAGCATGGCTATGTACACAAAGCAGTGGATCAAATTTATCTGAAAATATCGAAATTTGGTGTGGTTAAAAAATTGGTTAAACAAACTATAAAAACGAAACGTTAAAAATAAAAAAATTATTGATGAGGTACAAAAGAAAAACAGACAAAAAAACATAAAATGTGATTCATGCCGATTATATGGGATGTGCACAGGAAATAATGAGAAACGAAAAAGTTGATATACATAAAAACAAACAAAATTTCATTATTCAAATTAAGGTAACTCACAGCATTTTTTTCTAGATAAGTGAAATTTTGCTAGAGCACATGAAAGTATGTTGACAGTACAAGAAATGTGAAAGTGTTAGTATTGTATTGTGTATCGTCTTCACTCCTATAGGCAAAACGCTAGACTTTAAACATGCATCGCAGAAAAGAGAAAAACATAAATACACGAAAGAAGACGAGGATATATACATTGCGGCAGTATAGAATATACGTTTGATGGCGTTAATGCATTTACTGTACTTTGATGAAATACAAGCTTTTAAGACACATGCATCAATGACGCCATCATAATTATTATAATGATGAACTGCAATGACTTCCAAATACATCGATATATAGAATGCATGAGGGAGTTGGAGGCTGCGAAGGACCAAGGGTCATCTAGGCTGCAGATCTCCCAATGACGAAGCTGCTTATAGTGTAAAGGGAACAGTGTATAATAGTTAGTAGAAGTCTTGCTCTGGGTATAAAATGTATATGTGCAAAGCAGTTATATGGTAAGTTGAAGTAAAATGCGTTGCAGGCAAGGACAAGCCACCAGAAGAAAACGGTTTAAATTTGTCACATTAAAAATTTACTGTTTTTATACATTCAAAAACATTCGTGAATGCCAAAGAGGAAATGCGTCAAAAGCTATACACCGCTTCAGAACCGCAATAGTGTCACGAGATTAAAGCAGGTTGAGAACCGGTCGCGCAGTCATGCATTGCGGAAAAGAACTTGTCAATGTAATCATGAGAAACGGAAATGCGTTTGTTTTGTGTCTATACATTAGGCATCCCACAACTTCATACACTGGTTTGATGCGACTAGTTTCTGTGAGCACAACAAAAGCCTATCGACGTAATACATAACAGAGATACTTCATGATTTGACACTTTCCACTGTAACAACGATACGTATTTAAATCAATCTACTTGGTTTATGTACAACAATAAATAAGAACACAAAGTATGGTTCTAGTAGCTGAGTACTACATATTTCTTATACTCTGCCAGAAAAAGTGCCAAACAAGTTTTATTTTTTATCTCCGGAGGAATTGTTGACCAATATTCTATTGCACTGTATTTTATCATTTTAGCACCTGAGTTTGAACGTGCTTTTGGTAAAGCAATTTGTCGAGTTTTGATTTGTCTTGTGTCATGTGAAGGAACATCAGTAATGAGCTTAAAATAATTGTTAAACGTAGCCGGTAACTGAGAGGTAGTATATTTGTACATGAATTTGCTCACTTCAAGGTTGTATATATCTTATTGGAGAATTTTTTGCATTTTATAAATGGTAGTAACTTTGTCAAAAGTTTATCTGTGTTTAAGCATTTCATGGTGCGGTTTAAAACAACCGATATTGGCTGTGAATGACATGAAGCTGCTCTTCCCAAGGCAATAACCCCATACTGCATTCATGAGTTTGTTAAGCTATGATACAGCATACGTAATGCTTGGATATTCACACAATCTTTAACGTTATACATTACACCGACATATTTGGATATAGTGCAACACAACTGTTTACAATGCTCTTTCCAAGTACGTTTTTATCTACAATTACAACAAGGTACTTGTACGTCACAGTTCTTTCAATACGATTACTATTTACATTTATTACAAAGGATTCAGTGCTTACATGTTTGTTTGTGATCAACATGTATTTTGTTTCGGAAATATTTAGTTAGTGTTTGTTTGCGGTTAGCCAATCCATTACTTTTGTCATTTCATGATTAATCGAGTTTTGTAATTTTCCCAGATTGTTGTCACTTTGAACTAAAACTGTATCATCAGCAAAAAGTATACTTTTCATAGAATTTGACTTTGGTAAGTCGTTTATAAATATTAAAAAACAATGGGCCTAGAATTGAGCCCCGGGGGACCCCAGAAACAATTGAATTTAAAGATGATTTAGTATTTCCCCCTTGAACGCACTGTTTTCTGTTGGAGAGATAAGACTGTACTAGTTTGAGCGCATTTCCTCTTACGCCGCAATGCTCGAGTTTTTTAACAAAATAGAGTGATTCACAGTCAAATGCTTTTCTTAGATCTAAGAAAACCGCACACAATATACGTATTTTATCGAGGTTATGAAGAAGGTTTTCGTACAAGTCTGTAATAGCCAGGGATGTGGAATGGTTGTTGTGAAAACCGTACTGTTGATGACTCAACAAGTTTATTTAGGTAAAATAATCGTTAAGTCTCTACGTACAGTACCTTTTCAAAGATTTTTGAAAATGATGATAGAACTGATATTGTTCTGTAATTAATAAGAATTTCGTTATCTCCCGACTTAAAAATTGGTGCTACTTTAGCGATTTTTAGATTGTCCGGAAACACACCGTCACATATGCTTTCGTTCATAACATTTGATAGAAGCGGTGCCAGAAAGTATTTTGACAATTTCCAAGTGCGCACCGGAATATCATCGTGTCCACGTGGTTTTCAGGATATAATCCGTTAATTAGTGTAAGTATTTATTCAGGAGTGGTCGGTGATGAAAAAATTGAATTCACGTAGCGTGGTACAATATATTTTTTATATCTGTATCAGTAGTTTTAGACGGGCCAGTAGGAGTGAAATTTGCCTGAGCCGAAGTAACAAAGCTATGATTTAATGCATCTGCAATTAAATTTGTGGATGAGTAAATTTGTCCATCAACTTTTAATACTTGAGGAAAACTAGATGGTTTGGTTTTGCCAAAAATATCTTTATTTACGTCCAGGCTTTTTTTGCGTTTCTGTTGTTTTGGGCAAATTGCTCTTCGTAGTATTTGCGCTTAGCTAAATCCTTGACATGAGTGAGGCGGTTTCGGAATTGTTTGTAAGTTTCGAAATCTGTAAGTAGTTTCGATCTTTTGTAAACGCGGAACAAGTAGTCTCTATGTTTGATAGAAGAAATGATCCCTTGTGTTATCCAGGGCTTCTTGTGTATTTCCGAACAGGCATGTGTGTATCCGCAAGACTTTTCATGGACCTTACAATAAAATCAAATTTTTCATTAACATTCCATTCTGAGTATTGCATCGGCAACGAATCTAAGGTTTCATGCAGATCTCGATCAAAAGCAATGACATCAACGTTACTTGCATCTCTAAAAAATCTTAGTTTAGCATCTCTTTTTAATCGAGCTTTACTCACAGTCAAATAAATTGGATAGTGATCGCTAATATCATGCAGCATAATATAGGGCTTTATTTCGGTGGATAAATTATTTGTATATATATGGTCGACACATGGCTCTGCTTCGTTTACCACTCTGGTCGGTTTATTTATAATTGGGTAGCAGCCAAGACTGTATAAAGTATCTATATACTGCTGTATTCTGCTATCATTTGTTGCATTAAGTAGATTTATGTTAATGTCGCATAATACATAGTACGCATAGTTATTTTTTGCGATTTTTGTGATTGTTTCAGAAAGTGATTGAGAAAACTCGTCTCTGTTGTATTGAGGGTGTCGGCACACTATTGCGATTATTATTTTCTGACATGTTCCTAATAACTCAAACCATATGTTTTCACATTTTGAACTGGAGGTCACGTCGTTGAAGATACTTCAAATAATTTTTTACGTAGGCACCTTCACCTCCAGCTTGCGTTTCAGAATTTTTGTTAATGAAATTATAGCCTGGAAGTGTGGCTATAATTGAGGTGTCCTTAATTCTGGTTTCCGTCAGCGCTATAATATCTGTTGGGGTTGAACATGGAGTTACGATTTCTTCAAGCTTGTCTATATTTTTATACAAAGATCTTATGTTGCAATGTAGCAAGGAGAGATCATTTGACATCAACTTATCAACATGGCTCACAAAGACAGATGTGTAGCATACTGTGGGAGAGGTAGTGATAGATCGCTATCAGAGTGGTTGTTGCTACTTGTTAAGCATTCACAGTCAGGAAACAATTCAGCATTGTAATGTTTGCAGTCATTCATCTAGGTTTAGGTAGGAAGTACACGTTGTACTGCTGCGCCAGCAGCCATATATTCAGAACAGGAAAAGCATTCCAACATATAAAATTAACACACTTACGTGTGCATTTTGCTTCTGGAAGTTTGTTGTTCAAGTATGAGTGGTCGCTTGCATTGAACGTTTTGTTTCAGAGTTCACGGAAGGTGATATCTTTGCGGTAGAGTTAGTTGTTAAGTATTTTGCCACAGCCCATCTGTATATAATCAATATCGATTCCGTGTTTTAGGATATCATCAGGTGAAGTGACGGTGACCCATTATTCAGATGTCTTGAGCTTAGCTTTAATATTGATATTTCGAGTGTAGCAAGAGGTAAACGTATCAGAAAAGGATTTTTGCATGTACTTCAGTAGCTTGTACCGTAGAGGTGTGAGATCTACACAAACGAAGACGTGTACTCTTCCTTCGATATTTTTGAGATCCCGTTTGTTAGTAAGAAACTCGTTTTTTTTTTGTATGACACAAATCTTGCAGTGATCGGGCGTGGATTCTCATTGTTTCTTCTTTTTTGTCCTAGTCAATGTATTCTCTGTATTTCATTGTCTTCGAGATCGATTTGGAGCTCATCTGCTATTTTGAACAAGACCTTTTCCCCATCATCATTGTCTTCTTTATCTTCTTCTACTCCATAAATAATAATATTTTCTCTTCTTATGTATTGTTCTTGTCTGTCAAGTTGAAAGACAAGCAGATTTGAGCATTGTTTCTTTCAATTCCTTCATGCTTTGCCATAGATGATTCAGTTTTGCTTCTTTTGAGTTTGATTTTGCCCATGTGGCCTCACTCATATATCCAATATCAATAGATCAGTAATCAACAGGAAGTTGCAAATTGTCTGATACGATATAAAGTTAGGTTATTACATACTCTATTACAACAATATCCCCTGTCTTATTCAAATAGTAGAAGAAATGCAAAACATCTATGTGTAAAGCCGATTATCATCATCCAGGTTCCTTCTATGCCCTCCTATTACCACAAATTGTTCGAAAAACATTTCTATGATTTATAGTAGTGTATTCCACTCAGCTCCACTCATTCTCAGCTGACAAGGCTATTTTCCTGTAGCAACCTGTTTTTCCAAATGGTTACCCTTCACCAGGCCAATGTTCCCTTACATTTGTTGGTTTTAGTAATTTGAAGATTTGAGTGTTTTTTATTGTATATTTGTTTGCTTGTGTGTTTGTTCGTTATTCTTCGTTGTGCATATATGTTTCTTGTAAACAAAACTTCACCGCACAGTATTTTTTTACTTCTGAATTACTTAGTTAATTCTTGCTGTCTTAAATATTCGTTTTACAACAAAGAAGTTCCTCGTTTATACTAGAGACCCTCTCCCTTGTGTACATACCTATTCTCTTTTTTACTTCACAGAGTTCTGAGTTATTGTTTTTTAATTGTGCTTATTTTGTTTTCAACTGTTTGTCAAAATGTTTCAAACAGGGTTGGTTGACTAGATAAACCTCGATGGGTGGTCTTTCACCAATCCTATGTTACCAAATATTTGTTTACATTGATGAGTTTCTTTGCCATTTTGTTTTCATTTACTATGATTTCTGCTGAAACGCTGTTACTGTGCGCTTTTGCATTGCATGTGTTCAGCTCATTAGCTGATTGATTCATGAAATATTAAACCTCTCTCTCTCTCACAAGAAACCATAGCGTCTAGTAGTGCCGTGGCTGATTTTGCTCTGGAAATTCACTATTGCATAGGAGGGTAATTAATTTGGCTCAGGGGTCATTTCCAGAAGGCCCTATTTGGCGGAGGGCCGTACCTCCTTAGTGAAACAGAAGCAAGTCTTGGTTATGCTAGCCTAGGCAGTTAACACTAACATTTGTTGTGATTTTAGATATGAAGGTATTTTCTGAATGCTTCAACGGGCCACTTAAAACGCTGTGGCGAGCCACATTTGGCCCGCGTGCCACTATTTGCCCACCACTGGACTACTGCAATGTGTCTTCGCGTCACGCATGCATATAAGCTTTGCTCGTACTGTCAATTCTCAACTAATGTGACTATAGCAAGCCCGCTGCTAGGAGGGCGCCCCCGTGGAAAAATTTGTTGGACATAGTTTGAAACTATTGGACTTGGACATGGTTTAAAAAATCGTTCCCCTCTCAGAAAACTCTTCGCCGCCCCGGTGTTGGAAGCTGGTTACGAGCTTGGACTATTGCTCTAGGATGTGACCACAGCAACACCAAGTCCTATTCCAAAATGCACAAATTTACTCAGAATGAGGGCAACAGTTGACCATGCAATCACGCCAGTGATTACTTTTGTAGTATTCACCGATCACATGATCGAGGCTTGATCGTATTGACTCTACCTTCATCAGATGAGAAACGAACAAGAAAAATTGGCGAACACATTATCTCATATCAAAATAAACCTCACAATCTCAGCAAAACTTGTACAAACTATCCTCTTTCATGAAAAAGGTTTCGGAAAAACAGCCCAAAAAACTGCAACCCTCAACAACAAAAACGTTCCCGCAACGCAACATAAAACTAGCTCAACTGTCAACACTAACAGCATGCACCCTGTCTGAGTCCAACACTCCCGGTGAACACTTGTGATTTAACTGCACCGACACGGACACAAACATCTGAGCAGGAATACAATGACTTGGAGGCCAGTAGCAAGCGGACATCAACACTGTTCTCCCGCAACACTCCCCGAAGTCGATAAAACAAGCTTGAACAACTTTTGACATACTCTTAATATTTCTCGAAAATTTGCTGGAGAGTGAAAACTTCGTCTTAAATGCTACAGCCAGGACGACAACCGCACTGGGCATGATCCAGTTTTGGTTCAATTATTTCGCGGCATCTTTTTTCATGGCAATTTGCAAACACTTCCAGGGAGGCCAAGGAGAAAAATGTTTCGGTAGCTAATGCAATCATTCTCTCCCATACCCAACGTTGCTCTTCGTTTTCGTCTCTCAGTTGTAAAAACTCGCCTGCTCCTTCTGCTTTCAGATATACAAAATCAGGCAAGTTGATCCCTCGACCTTTTACCTCACGCTGGCGTCACAGCACCCTGCGTTATTTGTGTGGCTGCAGGCTATCGGAATCACAGGTACGCTTTGTCAAAGTTGACTCAGCATTACGATGCACTCTGACCATTTCCGGTGCCCTGCGTTTTTTTAATGTGTTGTAACAAAAATAATTTAATTGACGATGATGTTGAAAAACGCTTATTCTTGTTTTTGACAATGTTTTGGGCTTAGAGCAAAATTTTGGGTTTGCGTTTGTTTAAAAACTCGCTTAGGGGATAAACACCTACACAAAGTCACAAATAAACCAAAGACGTACGTCTTCCGTTGCAGTGTTTTGTGTCCGGAAGACGCAGCACTGCACAGATTGAACAAATGACAAAGACCATTTTCTTTGACGTTAATTTGACTATTGAGCCACAATCGAGTCACAATGGTGGCCGACGCTTCAGCAGCGTGACAATTTGTTGAATAGCATAGAGAAATGCCAGGGTTCTAGCTGCAACGAAAAGCTTTCTGCTGGACACAAACATCGTGGTAGCACATGCCACAAACGTGATTATAGGTTCTGTTGAGTTAACTTGCCTGCAGTTGGTAAATCTTGGTTTCAGTTTAAATCAAGTTGGAAAATCCCTTGACACAGTCGACAGCTGGAGCTGCGAATGCATGTCAGGGGCGGGTCCAGATTGGGGCCACGTCCCTCCCCCGAAGCATTAGAATGCAAGTTTATTCATCATGATTTTGTACAATTCGGAACACAACGTTCGCGATATACGGCCATTTTGTTGTACATTGTATTTTGTCACAGCTGTATTGTGAAGTATGCTTCAACTGTCTTACAATAGCGAAGCTGCTATGAGCCTTGACTACCAATTATTCTTACTGAAACCACTCCCTCACCTTAACCTTACTGACTGGATGCGCCCCTACTCCTGTCTACCTCTTGGCGAACGGGGATAATCACTCAGTTTGCAAATCTGTGGCTGTTCTTGCAGACCACCGGGCAATCTGCCACAGACGAGCTGAGGCAGCAGCCCTGTGCTTATCACCAACCATAAATCAGCATCGAAAACTGCATATGATTTGCAGATGTTCTAGGCGTCTGACGTGAAGTGGGCAAAGAGAGTCGCATCATGAGCTTACTTACAGTAACAGGCAGATGAATGACTGGATAACTTTGGAACTGTCTGGAAAACGAGGCAAGTTAAAGAGTTTATCCGACTTGCGTAAATGGAGCAACATGCGAGAGGTGGACGGAAAGGTGGGTAGAAGTAATGCTGAGAACGAGTGGCTTTGGTACAAGCACACACCCTTGTTTCGCACCGCGTTTGACGGCGAAAGATTTTGAGACAGAATAATTGCAACGGACAGAAGTACGCATATTACTGTGGAAAACCATCACGATGGTAAGCGGAGCTTCGGGCAGCTAAGACATTGCGGACATTTGAACAAACCTTTCCGGCAGTCCATCTAAAATACCTTTGCCAGGCCAATGAAAACATTTGTCAGTGGTTTGTGTTATTTCATGCACATTTCACCGTAACGTACGTTACAGCTAATTTAATCGTTTTATGTTTCCTGTGTACAGTTCATCCGATCAGTTTATCAGAAAAATGAAGCAAATAAATGTTGGCGCCGCAATGCAGCAGAAACCAGCCGATGCGATCAGTGCCAAACAACAGAAGAGACGTGTACCTGTTTAAGTTGGTCGTGCAATTGTTCGATGTCCTATCACCAGTGTTTTTATAAGATGCTTTGTGGGACAGGAAAGGTCTCTCAAATTTTCCAAAGTTCTCTCAAAATACGATGGAACCTCGCTTTACGGTCAATACCAAATTGTACTGCAACCTTGCTTTACCACCATCTCGGTGATTAGATAAAATAGTTGCGGTCGCTCAAAACGTTTTAACGGCCACCAAGGTCAAACCTCAAAAAATTCCCACTTGACACATGCGTTTGGCTGTGACATCCACAGTGCCCGTTAGCGATACGGCTACATACGATTTTATCACTCAGTGCTGTGAGGTAAAATGCACAACACACGCATGACAAAAGCGACGTTGATCCAATGAATGCTGCCACTACTAAGGTATATTGGTCTTTTTACCAGATGATGGCGTTTTTGCCTGTCGATAGAACTACGTTCGTTGTTCAAGGGGAAAATGTGGGAAAACAACAAGACAGTTCCTTTGATTCACTTCCATGAGACGAAAACTGTTTAAATGGTGGCATCTGATGGAAAAAGATCTATGAAAGAGTGTAGTACAGTGGTTCCTATCTGGGGAAGAATTCCTTCCCAGGGAGGAATTTCATGAGTTCAGGGGAGGAATTTCTACATTGTAGCCAAGTTACCTATTCAGTGTACAGAAAGTGTTGTACTTCTTTTCTAAGTTGACATAGGCTCTTTAAATTAGTTATATCACTTTATAGTTGGATGTTATTTAGTGGAATATCACATATTTTTGTTGACGTACTTTAGTGCCATTATTTGACAACAAATAGTTTTGTCCCACTTTTATTAATCAAGTTATTGTGGTCAATAAAGACCATTGTTCCAATTGTAGTTCACACTAGCCTACGAACTTGAACAATAAGTTACACCGTGACAGGTAAAAGGCAGGTGAGAAACAATATATTGGAAGATAAAATATTCCTGCAGACTCGTATAATATGGGAGGAATAGAAAAGAGTTTTGTGTCATAAGGGAGGAATGAAAAGTTCCAAAATGAGCAAAGGGAGGAATTCATAAAAAACGTTGGGAACCACTGGTGTAGTAGAAGAGCTTTTCTCTTGTGTTGGACATTTCAAAAATTTGTTTGCAATGTTTCTTTTCGTCGGAGATGTCAAACTGCTTTCGTTGTCCCTGCATTGGAGGCCCTGCTTCAAATATGGCTTTACATTTTTACTTTTTGTTCTGTCCAGTGTTGGTGGTATGTTAGCAAATGATAAGTTGGATCATGTGTAGTGTAGGATTTCAAGACACCTGCAGCCACTACGCTTTCTTTGTTTTCTTACCTTTTTATAAAGTTTTCTGGGAGAAGTGTAATGTTGAGTCTGAAACTGCTTCTGGTTGACAAATTGCCTGTCAGAATTTTGATGACTTGCAAAAACTGTTGTTTTTTCCTTTAGCTTTGTATTGTTTTTAGTCTGTCATTAAAGTAAGCGTTTTGATTTTTTATTGGTCTCATCAACTTACTTCAGCAGGGAAAAGGAAGTCACTTTCATCCATATGACGAGCGAGCATGTGCACCTTGTCCATTCTTGATTTGCATGCATTGCATACACTTATGGTTTGCTGGTAATAAAACTATCCGTTAATCAAAAGCCATTTTCATTTGCATTAGTCAAGCTGTTTACATCAATCAGAACGTAATTCACTAAATAGAATTGTAGCAACGTTTTGATGCTATTTAAGTAAATTGTATACACTGTACGTAGCAGTAGTAGAGGTTTGCCATGAAGAGGAAGTACCATTCGTTTGAAAGGCAAGCGTGTGTAGCTCTGTAATAGCCATACAGAGCTGTCTGTTGTATGTTATCAACTGAAATTGGCTAGATGATATTTTTGCGATAAACGTAAACGTTTGTTTTCGGCGTTTAAACACTAATAGAATTTGGTTCATCAAGCTTTCGAAATATGAGATGTAAATTTAAGAGAGTTTTAGATAGCAATTTTCACATGTTCGTGGAGTTCCAGCCAAACGTCTTTACTCGTAAACAAGCTTTGAAAGGTTTACTAGAATGCTAATAGTGTTAATATTAGTTGCACAATTATTACAACTCAATGAATTGCAAAACTATGGGCTTGGAAAGCGTATGTTTAAGTTGCATAACAATGAGACTCCTCTTTTCCGCATTGAAAAATATCAACGTATTCGTGACAGGAATAGATGTAGCACGAGGCTATCAGCAAAGCATCATTACTTAATTGCCGTGAGACAAGGAAAACAAGATCAAAACAGCTTCGTGTATATTGGACTAAAAATATGGAACTCCATACCCATAACCATTACAAACAAAACCTTTCCCCAATTTCAAACGTTTGCTAGGATTACCTGCTAGAAAATCAAACTTGTTCGCAGTTAAGCCGTGATACACGCTCAAAAAATGGACGAAACCAAACATATTTGGTGTTTGTGCTGATCGGTTTTTGACGTGTGTAATGAATATTGTGTGATCTTGCTGCTTTAATATTTACATTTTGTTGATACATCAACTGTAACGTTTTGGTTTGATTTTGTTCGTTTTTTTACCTATTTGTTTATTTGACTGGGGTTTACCGATATGGGTAAGCTAGGCGCAATTTCTATCTTGTCAAGCCTTTGCATGAGTAGTAAACGTGTTTCAAACCACACGTGGAGCGGACATTTAGGGTGAATGAGCTTCAAAATATATCTATGTGAAAACCCTTGACAGCCTAACAATTTTCTTTACTATGTCAAAGATTTCTTGTGTGGTAATGTGGCGGGCAGTGAGCTGCTGTTGTGATTTTGTGCGGGTGTCCTTGAGCTGCGATACTGACCTTCTGAGAGTTACCACTTTGTATTTTTGAGCAGGTGGTTCTGCTGTGGGGTTGACTGTTATATCGATGGAGGGGTGCAGATTACTGCAATTGTAACTGGGTAATTAATTGATCGAACGTCACTGCAACGTCATTATCTTTAATCGCATTTTTTGTTTTTCACTGTGGTGTATCAATTGTGTTTTGCTGTTTTGCATGAACGTATGGGAGCAGTGACCCTATGACAGCGGCGGCCCTCGTTTCCTGCTCTGCATTCCTGGCCACGTATTTTCTACCTGTTCAAGGTTCAAGAATAATCTGAAGTGAACTCAACACAATGGTGGATCTAGATCGCAAGCCTGCATGAAGATATAAAAAAATACGTTCGTGATCGAAAGCTCCAAACTAAAATGATGGTTAATGCTGTTCAGGGTCCTGAGTTACTGGAATACGGATGTGTATGTTCTGGGTCCACAAATCAGGAATTTTAGGAAACTCGGTATTGCTTTGAGAGAATGCAAGTCTGCTGTATCAATTCTGTTTTTTCTTATTAAACACTCCATTTTGTGGATCACTTTCGTTTATGTTTCAAATTTACGTAATGCTGTACTATAATTTCATTCTACTGGGGGTTAGATTTTAGAATTAATGAGCTGCAAAACTCTCTCAACAAGCAATTTACTTCCATTGATTCCAATGACGCTTGTCACTATTCTTGCTGGTGGTCAATGCGGCATGGCCGGTTTCAACGCATTTTTTAAAAGTTAAGAACAAACCTTAACCACACTACGACCACCATAGTGTGATGGATGGACAAAACATAAAAGCAGGGCATCGTTTATTCGCACAGGTTATTAAATATCAACTGCTTTTGATAACAATTTGAAAAGAAACGCACGAAAGCTTTTTGATCATGAACGATTTTACAACCTTGCAAAAAAATGAGCCTGATTTTCAAAATACTCTATTACATAGATAATTTTTCGGTGTTTTGCTTTTGTGGGAAATAGATGTAACTAACAAAAACTTAGAATTATTGCAATTATTCTTTGTCATATGTAGGCTACATGCAATGAGACACCATCAAAATAACTGCACAAGCAAAATATTTGTTCAAGATGACATGGCAGTCTGTTACTGAATTCTTGCTTACCGAATTAACAAAATAAAATGTTTGTTAATCCAAATATCCACAAAGTGAAACAACACCAGACGCACAAAGCAAGGTATATGCCTATGGCCAACGTGATGCCATTGTATTGTTTTATCTTATGAAACAAAGAACTTTACCAAGCGCACCATACAAAATGTTATGCTGTAAAACCAAACGTTCTTTTGCCATTCATCCAGTATATTAGAGAAACTGAAGCATCTTTATGCCGCAATATGCAGGATAGACATTGTTTGATACTGGCACTAACAAGGACATAAAGCGCTAAGATAGCGCCCGGGATAAGAAGCCAGATTTACGCCCGATGTTCGAACCTAAGGTCTTTCGGAAGCAAATGTATTGTATTTAAGAAAGTACTCGTGACATTGTTGGGACTTTTCGGCGCCCCCGCGGAGAATCGGCGCCCGGAGATTTGTGCTCCCCTTTGTTACGTACCTGGGAACAGAGCACAATGGAGTTGACGATAAATGCTATTGTAGACGATAAATGCTCTTGTTTCTGCTGCTCATGTTTCTTCGTAGCAGTTGCCATTAGGTATTATTTCAAGTAATCGGAGTTTTGCTGGTGTTGATTACTTTATTTCGTTAAATTGGTGATCGCTTTTGTAACAGGTTAAAAGTATTCGCCGGAAGAAAAACTAGAATTATACGTTTTGATGGACATTATTTATATCTACCTTCAAACAGGCTTCACATGTGGAAATACACAGACAGCAAACATTTTACTTGACGTGCTACAGAAAAACGCGGAGTTACTGCTCATGTGAAGGCACTTCGTTGTAGTTGCTCATTCAGGTTGTCAGCACTTTCTGCGGTGACACATATCCACTTGCTCTCCACCGTGTCAGAAGATGTTTTACAAATTTAATGCGAGTTAAAAGAAAACTAAACATCACTCAAAAGTTTCTCAAAAGTTCTCAGCCCTTCACTTGTTTACAAGTTACAGGAACTTAACCGCACGAACAAAAAAGGGATTGAAATATTTTAAAGGGGGCATTCAATCGCACGATGACTCCTTGCGTCTGAACCCAAGTCCATATATATGTTACTTCCAGCATTAATTGTTTACCTTGAGAACAGCGGTGTTGATCTTGATTTTTACATGGATAGTAGTCGGATACCGCTGTACTTGAGTAATCCTGAGTAGCTTTGAAACCGGGCGCGGATTTACCGTTGGCTAAAAAGGCTTAGGCCTAGGGCCCCCGATTTTGCAGAGCCCAAAAATTTTGACAGTAAGGACAGTTCCAGCATTTCTGTAAGCAATTACATTTGTATTTTTGTTTTTTTTGGACGCACGTTTTTTTACTATGCCGCTAACAGAAGGTCTCCATAGAAGAATGAGCGCGAAAGATTGAAGTGAATGACGATGAGCATTCTCTTTTTGTGGCGTTGAGAATTGGTTATTGTTGCCATAGGCGTCCCTAGGGGTGGCAAAACGGGCGTTTGCCCCCCCTGGAAATTGGGCCTAAGAACCAAAAAATTCTAGAAAACATGAAGTCAGCAGCTCAATTTCGATTAATGATTTAATTCTTGCAATGACGGTTTAGTTTCCGGTAAGACACTCACTGTCCTGGTGTCATGCTGCAGTGAGCTTGCAGTTCATTGATGCTCCAGCGGGTGGCCGAACGTAGGAGCGGATTCTTCTGCTTTTGGTCTTTATTGCATAACAATGGTATGGTTCACTTCAAGTTATGATAGTAGGCGTTTTGCCGCATGTGGCTGCTTGCTGTTGAGCCAGGTTGAATGGAGGCATCTTGCCACACAATTAATGCAGCGAGACAGTGACTGCTGGTAGCGGTAAGCCACGTGGTTTTATACTGTGTGTAAAGAAGCCAGAGTGAATCTATAACAATGCAACCACAAGTTTGAGATACCCATTGCTGTATCTTCTTATGCGAGTAGAAGCAAGTCTCGATTTATAGCCTCAGCACTAATGTTTACTATGAGAAGTGGGAGGAAATTTCAGATTTGAAGATTTTCCTGAATGCTTCTGCGGGCCACTGAAAACGCTTTGGCGGGCCACAATTGGCCCTCGGGCCGCTATTTTCCCGCCCCTGTCTTAGCCCAATGCAGCGTGGGCCAACTACTTTTTACCTAAGGGTCATTTCACAAAAAGGTAACAAATTTCGAACCCCTTCCAATAAAATTATGTATAAAACAACAGATTCACAACATTTAAAACTAAAAATGGGAATATATGCGAGTGCGTCATTGAAATTATTAGCCTTCACAACAGCAAACAGCAATTTTTTACAGATATCTATCAGTGGGATGGTCGAGGCTTTTATGACATTATCGCTCCTTTAGCAATACTAGTGTTAGTGGCAGCAAGTCGAAGACCATCGTCCAGTGTTTCGTCTGCTATTCAGTTTCTGTTTAAACTGTAGATTTGACTTGGTTCATCGTAGGAAATATACTTACTCTCACACATCATGTGGCGTAATTGACCGTGGGGGGAAGCAAGGGGGCGAGTCGCCCCCCTGGCAAGCTAAATGTAAAAATTGGTCCCCCTTTAGTTGACATTTTGACATTTAGTATTCCTTAATTTATTGTTTTTTGCGTTTTTCAGAGTGTTTTCGTTTTTTTTTATCTGGTATGGACATCCGCGACGTCCAGAAATTCACTATTATTTCTTAGCCTTTTTCTGAGTTTTGGCCAGTGGTCCCCCTTCAGCTAAGCTTTGCACACCCTGACTCAAAGCTCTAGTTACGCCACTGCGTATGTGTTTCCTAACATCGAGCGCATTTTTAGTGCAAAATCTCTCAGCTAGTCTATAATTGCTGACTAATTTCCAGAATCTCTTTACAGTCTCTAATTTCGTTAGTATTGTAAGCTATGTTTTTACTAAAAAATGTTATGCTTGTTCTGCAGTATTTAAAATTACCTATTGTAGGGATGGGCAATTAATTTGGCTCGAGGGCCACTTTGAGAAGGCCGCGTTTAGCTGATAGATAGATAGATTGATTTGTTAGTACTGAGTTCATTGCGCCAGATGTGCTCTTAAAGACAATGAACGCCGGGGCACCGAAAAAACACAGAGGTTATGCAGTCAGGTGCACCAGCGGAGGGATATGGCAGGGCAGGACCTTCTAATTCAATCGTAAAAATAAATAAACAAAACCTATACTGTTACACAGAAAAGGTGTTATTCGTTGTGTTTGTGCAAGTACACTTTATCCAGCGCAAGCAATTCAATGAACCAAATGTAACCTCACACGCCTTTCCACAAATTTCGAATTTGAAGTTTTCTCCTGAATGCTTCAGCGGGCCACAGAAAACGGTAGGGCGGGCCACATGCAGCCCTCGGGCCCGTAGTTGGACCACACTTGCGTAATCAAACTACGCTTATGCTACGCCTGCGTGGTGTTTTAACTTATAGTTGTCCGTTAGTCGTCAACTTACATTTATAGCTCTCATTGCTTGAAAGAGTTTTGCGAGAGCGTCTAATCGTGTTTTTTCACCGTTACAGATGTTCCGGCCGTTGATTTTTCTGAAAATATGCCTTATTTTTGGAAAGCACTCGAAAAATGGATCTTAAGCAGATTATGAAAAGAAAAAGCATTTCTGATGGCCAAACTATAGAAAACATTTCAGACTAAATTTTGAAAAGTGACGTTCACCCGCACAAAATAATGTGAGCACCGCAAACGCGGTGGTGGATAGATCAAGTCCATTCAGACTCAGTTGTCTGCAGTTGACATAGCTCTTCGCAAATTTGAATACAACTCCACCTGAATACGATTTCAAAAAATGCGAAAGGAGGGCGTGCTTTCATTGGGAATTTTCTTTGTGGTGCGGAAAAGGTGAAGAGTTTTGTGAAGGTCCATTTGTGTTGCATCGTTCGCAACTTGAAAAATAATAAGCGAAATGTCGACGTTGCCCCACCATGGAAATATTTCTGCAGACGCCCATGATTGTTACGTATAATGTGTGGAGCAAAACGCCTGAATCCATGTTTCAGGTTACACGAAGTCAGTGAAGTACTCAATAAATTATATTGTGAGTGTGGTCAGCTCACTTCACCGCTGCCTTTTTCGTTGGTTTCAGTATGACTGTTTTTGTTCCTGATATCGAGGGAATTCAGAATAAAGTAATATGCTTTCGAATTGGAACAACTTGTTCAGTGAATGTAACGAGCACGTGTAGTGCTAATTTGTATGACATCAGTCGTCGCAAACCTTCCAGAAGAGCCCCCAATTTAAAATAGCCTAGGGCCCCAAAAATGAAAATTCGCCTCTGCTTGAAACCCAATTCCAAATTGCGTACTCTTATTTGTCAAGTTGACCGCAGTCTGATTGCAAAGATTCACGAAGTGTGAGAATGTGCAGGAAGCAATTAGCTTTAGTTGGCAAAAAGCTTATAAAAAGTGTAAGGCGTGAGAAATAGCTCCGTGGAGAAGTTTTCGTAGACTGAAAAGGAAGAGGAAACTAGGTAATTGCAAAAATAACTCTAAACTGTTTCTTGGTGAAGCTCTTCAACAGCTTAATTGTCAGCTGTTTACATTTTTAAATCAAACTAAAAATGTTTAAAAGGCCCGCAAAACGGTGCTTGTAAACGAAACACAAGATCGCATTGAATGCATTTTTAGCTTCCTGTAAGTTTTTCATATTTCCTGTCGCTTCAGTTTTCTTGAGATTCAGCAAAAGCCAGCGTCATTTTTATTTCAATCCCAATTCTGAAAACAACGCTTCAAGCGTTGCGTGTTGGTTAACTGCAAAACGCTTTGTTTGCAAACAATAATAATAAATATTCTCTTCCATCAGGAAACCTAACGTGAAGTAACTCATTTACTGTAAGAAATGCTGTTTCAGGTTGAATATTCGTTTCCTGCAATTGCAATTTGTTTCCTTGTTTTTTTCGCCAGTCCAGTACCAGCAGGTCAGTATAATGACAAATCAGAAAGATTTGAACAAATGTCTTCTGAGCAGTGATAGCTTGTACAACTTGTTTTAAATGTCAAACTAGGAAACGTTTCAAACTTCATTTCCAGCTGAAATTGGAAACAGTGCTAACTATTATTATTTATAGTAGGAGGAACATGTTTTCCGGGTTCCGACAACATTTAAAAAAAGCTGGATTTTCACCAGCTTTGAAGCAAAGTTTGGACTGCTGAAGTCAATTTCACTTTGACTACCATGAAAATGTTGCGCGTTTTTCAAACGAAACCTAGGGTTGGGATATTTTTGGACAAAAAACTATCTAGTGATTGGTGTCTGCTAGAATAATGTTTCGATATTTTGAAAAAAGATTAGAATATAAAATATAGAAATTCTGGGGATATTGAAGCGGGAACGATGCAATAAAATACAAGACCTCGAAGCAATTCCAATTTCCTCTCACAACAGCGCTGAAGTTATTTTTGGTCTTTCATCAAAAAATATTTCAGATTTTATTAGTTAGTAGCTTCGAAACCTGAGCGACAAACGTTTTGCTTCCTTCTCATTTATTTAATATGCCGCTACGAACGCTCGTACAGAAAATATCGTTTTTCCCAAAATGAAAAACATGTCAGGCTGATTGATGTTTTCCACCGAAACAGAAAAATGATGGTGATTTTTCTCCCAATTTCTGAATCCATTCGATGAATTGATGAATCGGTTTCGTTCACACATAATGACTTTTACTTTTGCTTTTTCTAGTGTCAGCAGGTTACAACGCGTGCGTTGCAAGGACTCAAACGATGAAGTGCATTTTGCAACTTTGCATCCCTGACATCGTTCCATTATCGTTTTGTGATGTGCCCAAAACGTCTTATGAGGATTGGTTTCAGAACGTTGAAAAGTCTTTTGTCTGGCACAAAGCAAAAAAGTTTATTGAAGAATATGAACAGGGGAATGCCAGTCTACCGGATACTGACAATAGCAGCACTTCTTTTGCAATAACGCCGCCAATTAAACAAGAAAACTGCATTAAGCATGAGGTCCGCAAAGACTACGAAAACATATCTGACTCCCGCCCCAGTCACAAACACAAAGATACGTTGTCTTCCGAACACGATTTTATTTCCTCCCCAATCCTGTTTGCTTACATTTGGTTTCTGGCAGTTTGTTCATTATTGGGTAACCTGATACTTATTGGATGCACTTTGAACGTTTTCAGAACAACATACAAGACATTGTCGGCGGTCAAACGGATTCACAACACGATGCTCCTCAATCTGGCCTTTTCTGATCTGCTCATGGCTTTTTACATGTGTAACATTGGCATTACTGCAACTGCTTTCATGGGAAACTATTCCTATGAAACGAGAATCAAATGGACAGTGTCAGCCGGTTGTAGCTTAATTGCAGTTTTAAACTTCATCTCCAGCCAAGTTTCAGTGACAACCCTGGTGATCATGACATCATTTCGACTGTACGGCATCGTTCGTCCGTATTCGCGAGTTGTGGCCAGATGGGCGATTATTTGGGTCTCAGGAGCGTGGGTTGTGTGGTCGCTGGTTGCTTGCATCCCGCTGATAGGTGTGCAGTCAGTCAAGTCTTTATTCATTTCAAGCGTTTTGTTGCGAAGTAATTCCACAGACACGAACAGGGCTGAAAAGGAAATAGAGAACTACAAATGGTTACGGGATGCCGTTCATCGTGAGCTGGAGAAGGTTAATGAAGCCTGCCTGACGAACTTCACTTTTCCACAAAATCCTACCTGGGCAAAGCTTCTCTTTTTTTCAGACCGCTTGGTGAAATCTTACAAATATGAAAAGGACATTGGTTATTACGGAGAACAAAGTCTGTGCACCATGAAATATTTTGTCTCGTACCATGACAGGTCGTCATTTTTCACGGCATCAGTTCTGACGTACAATTTCATTTCGTTTTTGTACATTTTTTTTGCCTACACATATATCCACTACAAAATAACCGAGGGAAATTGGACTTGCGTTTGTGGTGACTTCAGAAAAATGTTTTCTAAGTCGGAAAATAAAAATTTAGATTGCAGGAACCCAGGACCATCGGACATGAGAAGCAAGGAAAACAGGACCCTTCACCGTTTGGTTGTTGCCGTCATCGTAACTGATTTTTTTTGTTGGGTGCCTTTGTCGCTGGTGTCGTTCTGGTATGTTAGCCACACGAGACACATGGATCCAGGCGACGTTTGGATGTTTTTCAAACTAACCAAGAGAGAATTAGCCATTTTTGCGTTGGTAATGACTCCAATCAACAGCGTGGTCAACCCCATCATCCACTCCGGCCGTCTAAGGAACATTTTCAAAACCGTTATAAGAAAATTATTTTATCGATCTACAAACATGACACAAAATATTGCTTCGGCCTCACGAGATGAGTCAGCATTTCACGAAACGAACAATGAAGCATGTGCTTACTGTACTACAGATGTGTAAAGGTATATGACGGTGACTTAAAGCACGGTAGCTTGCCTGAATATTGTTTATTATGCTTGGTGCTAACACTGAACTGACAGAGGAAATATAGAAAAAATTGTTCCAGAACGAGATGTTGAGAGTTTTCGTAGTACATCCTAGGAAGAAAATCCATCGGTTGTACCTACGCTGTCTTGTACATAAGATGCATTGAGTAATAAGTACAGTAGAACTCGTCTAATTCGTCATCGTTTAATTCGTCAATTCGCTTAATTCGTCACTTTTTCGTCGGTCCCGGCAGAATTCCTATCTTTTTTGTACATTTCTGTTCGTCTAATTCGCAATCGTCTAATTCGTCAATGTGCTCAATTCGTCACCGCTTTCTATCCCTGAGAAGCGTTTTGTTCGTCTAAGTTGCAAATTGCAATTTCGCTTTTGATGTCTAAGCAGCTATTACGTGTGGAAATTCAAAGAAACAAAGGATCTTTATCTGAGAATTGTTGCAGCTCGCAATTTGTTTATCGAATATATACGCGAGGTGCGAAGCGCGACCCGACTCGCCATTGAGAGATTGCGGAAAGGTTTACTAAAGATATAAAAGGTGCTTGATTAAATGGAGGAGTCCAGATGGAGCAGAGGAATCAATTGTTGTATTCATCCATAACTTCATAAACTCGTTTTTTATTGCAAATAAGAGCACTATGCATGTATACGAGTTACTATGATAAAGCATGCAAGTTTCTATGGTAGAGTTTTCGCCTGTTTGCATAAATTGTCATTTCGCCTAATTCGTCACTTTTTTCTTATACCCTTGAGGTGACGAGTTAGGCAAATACATTTGGCTAGGTAATGATCATTCCCATTTCAGTACTCTGCTAGTTACTACTTATTGAAGGTGTAGGTCTGCTTGAACCTTTGTAAAAGTTGAATAAACCAAAAAACTGTCTCCATCGTTGCATGCAAATTTTTTTGAAGGCTTAATATTGTATGTTTCATGAAACCGTACATGCTTTTAGTTTTTTTCCGCGCAGTTACGCATTATAGAAAAAGAGCTATTTCACTCGTAATATACATTTCTTTTTTCAGATTGTATTATGTTGCAAGTAAAGGAACCTTGGTCTTGTTGAAATATTTTGTGAAGTTTAAATGAGGATCGCTGAGGTGGGCTCAGCACTTTCTCCGGCAAAGCGCAATTATTTTTCACCGATATACCCACATTTTTTCTTCACTCGGAGACGCCTCTAACGTTGCGCTTTTCATGTAACTGCTGTGGATTCCCATGCTTCCAGGTAGTGGTGAGGGGAGGTGAAAGCGGTGTTGAGGGGGATCCAGGGGGTGAAAGCGTACCCCCAAAATTTTTTATATGTCGAAAATCCGGGCAAAATTCCTGAAGCTCCGGGAAAAATCCTTGAAAATCTGGTCAAAATCCCTGCAAATCTGTGCACAACCCTGAAAATCCGGGCAAACATGGGGCCCAACGTTTGCAGAAAAACACAAAAACACAGAAAATGTTTTTTGGACATCATGCGAAAAAAAGGTCTTCCAGTGGTGCAAAAACTTTTCGGGCACGTTTGGAGAAATTCGGGTAAAAATACTTCGCATCCCCAAAAAGTTTTCTGATCGTGCAACCATATTTTCACGTGCACTCTGGACACTTCCGTAGTTGTTTCATTTGTGGCGAAACGAAACAAATCAATTTTTTTCATGTCTTCAAATTCTTACCAGGTAGTTCAGGCAAGGACTATCGGCGACCCAAAGACAATAATGACGAACATAGTTGTACGAGGCGGGCGGCGGGTGGTAGCCGCCCGGCTTGAAAAATTTCAGGGCAAACTCTGTTTTCAGTGCAAGTGCAAGATGCTCAACAATCCTGAATGATAAAAAATATATATTACATACAGTGACTTTAGGGCACATTCTGTGTTTCAGGGCAAGTGCAAGTTCCTCAAAAGTCCTGAATGTGAAAAGTATATTCAATACTGTGAAAAATTTTAGTGCAAACAAGCGCAAGTTGCTCAAAAATCATGAATAATAAAAAATATTTCAAGACAGTGAAAATTTTCAGGGCAAGCCCTGTTTTGCAGGCCAAGCGCAAGTTGCTCACAATCCTCAATGATGAAAAGTGTACATTCAATACAGTCAACAATTTCAGGGTTACTCTGTTTTTCAGGGCAAGCGCAAGTTGTTCAAAAATCCTGAATGATAAAAAATATGTATTCAATACAGTGAATTCAGCGCGCACCCTGTTTTTCAGGGCAAGCGCAAGTTGCTCAAAAATGGTGAAGAAATTTGCAATAGTCTACACTGTATTCAGTGTAAGATCACTTGGAGGTCATCCGTGCAATTTGGGCTAGTGTAGCCTAGTGTGTAATCTGGAGCAAAGTCTTTACTGGACATAATGAATTTGATCTGGAACAAGTCCTTGTTTTCTGTAAAAATCGAACAATCGGATGCTGGTAGGCCAACAGCTAGAATTCGGTAACTCTTTCTTCGGTCGTTTTCGAGATTAAGGAATGGTTTGCATCTTTCACCCAAGGAAGTTTTCCGCGATCATATAGGTAGCCGCTTCTGTGTACTGAATCGTTGGTTGTATCAGCACCAGGCAGTCTCCTGAGGCTTTCCGAAGCATTTTCACTTTATTCACTCAATATAAAGTCAAATATTCAGTGAGACTGCTTTCTTACAGGGCCACTATCAGTTAATCTCCCACGCGAAGGCATCAGCAGCACCGATTCCACATTCGCAAAGTTTTGGGTTTTGTTCGTTTCGTTGCCATGGAGGAGGTGGAAGCATAAAATGTTGCTTAATGTGTGAGGAATCACTTAAAATCGCCTTACGAATAGCCTTTCAAGAAACCACTGAGACACTACTATGAATGGTAAATAGACCTGGTTTACATTTACCAATTCCTTTGTATGAGTTTCACTCAAAGCAAACTGCTTTAGCTGTAACAAGTGCAGGCCGGTGTTATATATCCAGAAACATCTTGCAAAAGAACGAAACGATTTTGCTTCAGTTGCACTAACTTTAAGGAATAGATTCACAAGATTGTTCACTGCAGATTTGCAAAAGCAGAGTCAAGCAGGCCCGTAGTCACGGGGGGCATTCGGGGGCAGTGTTTCCCCCCAATTTTTTTGTGCCCCCCCGAATGTTTCAATAGAAAAATTAATAAATTTTGCAAATGCTTGTTTTCAATCTGTTTGATCGTTACGCCAACTCGTAACATCACCACACGCTTCGTTAAAAGGTAATGCATTGTTACAAAATAAATTGTATTAAGGAATGTCCACACTGATAACAATTTGTGACAATTTGTGACGTCGCAGTCGCTGGAGAGAGTCTTTCGAAACCGTTTCTGCAGTCTCAGTCACATGCGAAGCAAGCTACTCCAGTGTGGTGAGGATGCTCACACCTTAAAGCAGGTGCATGGCACACGATCGTACAGCGACGTAACGAGGTTAGACAGCGCCCGGGGCAAGAAGCAAGTTAGGTTCCCCCATGTGCGAATTTGAGGTCTTTAGGAAGCAAATGTCCTGGATTGAAGAAAATACTTGTGACATTGTTTGCGCTTTTTGGCACCCCGCATGTATTCGGCGCACCCCGTAATGATTGGGCGCCCACATAATGATTCGGCGCCAGGGGAATTGTGCCCCCTTCGTTACGACCCTGCGACCGTATGAACGTCAGCTGGTTTTGCTAGGTTTCGAAAAAAAGAAATAGCTGCTGTGGCAAATGAACGCATCGTCTCTGAATTTCCGACCAAAATTCGACGACTGCCACTGCAAGTGCCTCAGGGCGGATTTACGCATAGGCCAAATAGGCCATGGCCTAGGGCCCCGCGCTTTCTGGGGCCCCGCGCAACTTCCTATAATTACTTATTGTAACATCGCGAAATCCCCTTTAAGGGCTAATTACCTGTCTCGTGGCACGTAAATTAATTTGACATGTTCTGCTTTCCATTACGGCCACTTCAGGTTTCAGTTGTTGTGCCATTCTCATTTTGGCGAACCTGGCCCAGTGCGAACAGCTTTAAACCGTACGCTGGGCTTCTATGTTTGAACTCGCTTTAAGTATGCGCTGTCAGCGCGTGCTTGAATAAACTACAGGTTGTATACAGCGAGAGTTTATTCAGGTAGTCAAAGGCGACCCGTTTAAAGGGCCAGGCCAAATTTTCCTTGCAGCGTGAAGGCGCCACAAACGTTTAAAGCTGTTATCGTAACGAACAATGTTTGAAGCTGTTCCGTAGCGAAGAAAGTTATAAGCTGATCCTCAACAAGGTTTAAGCGAACAAGGATTGCAGCGGATAGCTTCTACGTGTTTCTGGCGAAATTTCAAGCGAGAATCTAAAGGATGACGAGAATCAGACGAACCCAACCTCCGCTTCCCAAGAGGAGAACCTTAATGAAGATATCCAGCATCAAGATAAAGTCTCGTCGAGAGAGATGGTGAAGGATTGGTTGCTTACAACTCCTTGCGATGTAGTGAATGCTTCCCCTGAGACGGGTGGGGGTACAATTAGTGCAGATCTGGATGTTGAGAGGGTTTCGTCAGCGTCATCTCAATCTCGTAGCATAACCTCTCACAGTAGTCGGTCCAGTTCCAAACGAAGCTCGGCTACAGTCAAGGCAGCCCTGGCGAAACTCCGTTTGGACCAAGCTGAAGAAAGGTTGGCGAGAAGAGGAACTTCACAAAGAAGCAGAGTTGCAAGAAGCTCAGGAAATTGAAGAAAGCTTTCGGAAGGAAAGTGAAGAGCGTACGGAGAGGCGTCGACGTCAAACTGAAGAGTTTGAAGAAAAGCGCCGCAGACACGCAGAAGAGCTCGAGAAACATCGCCGATAATCGAAAAACGTCGATCTGAAGCGAAGAGAGAAAGAGAGCTTGAATTGCTTCGCTGGAGACATCGGCACAAAGCAGCCGAGCACAAACGAAGTATATTAGATCAACTTTCCGAGGGTAAGTTAAATATAACCATTAACCACACCTTTACCAAACAGGAAGGTGTGTCATCGCAGTTTTATCGCTCCGTCAACGTGGCCGGGCAACAAACCCCTCCGCAGCGACCAACATACGTATGCAACGAAGAAAACGTTCGAGGCAATCAGCAGGGCGAGGAAGAAGACAACGTGGGTGAGTGCAGCAAAGGTCTGCGCGATCGGACCTGCACATTTTCGCAGCGGTATCTAAGCAGAATCCAACTTCTTCTCATCTTGCCCAACAAAGGTTCCGAACCACGTCGCTTGCAAGATGCTCGATTAGAGCCGACACTTAATAAGTATTGCAGAGGGTGGATCTTCCTACTTTGGTAAAACACTTAACTAGACCTAGGCCCCAAGCGATTTTCTTCGATGGAGATCCGATGGAATACTGGAAGTTCGTGCGCAATTTTCAGGCACTAGTCGATGGCAAGATCGACGACAGCAGCGCTAAATTATCTTATTTGTTACAGCACTGCCAAGGTAAATCCTGACGGCTAATCGCAAGTTGCTGCAGAAAACGTCCCGTCGAAAGCTACGGCGAAACATGGCGACTACTGGAGGCAAATTATGGACGGCCGTATATGATCGCTCATGCCTGTGTGAAGAAAGCCACCGAAAGTTCGCAAGTGCACCATAACGACGCGGACGGTCTTCGTGAGTTTGCGCTGTGCTTAAGGGATTGTTGGTTGACACTTTCCGAAATTGACGAATGCCCCGTGATGGATAACATTCCCACTTTAGTGAAGGTTTCTAAGCGCTTCTCACCAAAGCTCCTAGAACGCTGGAAATGTCGCGTAGCGCAAATTACGAATCAAACCCAGCGAACCCCACGTTTCTAGGATCTTGTGGAGTTTATCGAGGCAGATGACAACATTGTAAATTCTCCACTCAACAAAATGATAGATGAGCAGCGCGGCAGTGTTAAGTCCTTTATTAAGGGTGGTCACTGCCAGGCGTTAAGTCACGCTGTTATAAAGGATGAAGCAACTCAATTTTCTGAGCCACAAACGAGTAAGTGTTGGTGTTGCTCAAACCCGCACGCCCTGGAAGACTGTAGAACTTTTCGATCGTGGGTATGGAAGGACAGACTTAAGCTTTCGCGTAAATTTCCGCTGTGTGACAATTGCTTAAGACGTGGGCATATGGCTTATCAATGTCGGCGCCCAGCTGCTTGCAAAGAAGCTAAGTGTTCAGAAAAACACCATTCGTTGCTTCACCCGCTAGCAAAGCGCGAATCTCAGCCATCCACAAGCGCACAAGAGTCAACTTAATCTCACAAGAAGCCTGATAGAGAAGTTGTGGACACCTCCAGCGGACTATGCAGTGCCACACAAACCCGTCAAGGCGTATCGATGTGGGTCTTACCGATTAAGGTTCGAACGAACGGTAAGGAAATTGTGGCAAACGCATTTTTTGACTCTGGGTCGGAGGTTACTCTTTGCTCGAGTAGCTTGGTGGAGCGTCTAGAGGTAGATGGACCAGAAACAACACTCACGCTGAACACCATCAACGGTGACGGTAAAAGTAAACCTTTAAGGCAGGTAAGCCTTACTATTTCATCATTGGATGGTTCTGTGTCAATAGAACTGCCCGAAGTGTATGCCATCGATAAAATAGTCATTCGAACGGTTTCTGTGCCACGTGACCAATTACAGCAATATGCTCATTTGCGAAATTTGAATCTTCCCAGTGTAGACGAAGTTTCGCTTCTTGTTGGAGCGAACGCGCCAGAAGCGTTTTGCATCGAAGACATCCGCAAAGGAAAAGGGAAGCAGCCTATAGCAGTGAAGCTGCCACTCGGATGGTCCGTGTTTCAGTCCACTATAGGGAACGCACGAAACTCTTTGCAGGTGAACCTTGTGCAAACCGACTCGCTGCAACAACAGTTGGAAGACAAATGGAAGGCGCACGTCAGGGATACCAATCTACAAGATGGCCCGCAAATGTCAAAGGAAGACAGGCACGCCCTTGATTTAATGGAAGGTTGTGTGAAGTTCAACGACGGTCATTACGAGATACCGCCGCTGTGGCGTCCCGACGCGTCGTGGTTACCACAGAACCGTGAGTTGGAAGAGGCGTTTGCAACGCGACGATGTTTTTCGCGAAGGTTATGTCAACGCTGTTCAGAGCTACATTGAAAAGGGCTATTGCAGGCAAATTCCTACAGATGAAGTTTCCACAAATACTACGTGGTACTTGACACATCATGCAGTGGTAAACCCACGTAATCCGGGTAAAGTCAGAACTGTGTTCGACTGCGCCTCGAAATGGCAAGGTGTATCCCTCAATGACGTGCTGCTACATTCTCCTGACTTTGCGAGCTCACTTGTTGGCGTGCTAACGAGGTTTAGGATGCATCCTGTTGCAGTGGTAGCGGACGTACAAGAGATGTTTCATCAAGTGCGAGTGCAGCAAAGTGACTGCGATGTTCTACGGTTTCTATGTTGGCCAGATGGCGAATTCACGAAAGATCCTGTTGACTACCAAGTGGTAGCCCATTTGCTTGGGTTTACTTGTTCTCCCAGTATCGCTGTCGTGTTTAGTTCCGGTTCAGACTTGTGTGAACGTGTACTTTGTGTGCATTGGAACGTAGACAGAAACGCCTTTGGAACTAGTGTTGAGGAGAACGGCAATGTCACGAGGACTGTACTGTCAACGATTTGTTCCTCGTACAATTCTTTCGAATTTCCTCCCGTGACAATAACCGCAAACGTGTTTATGTATGAGCTTTGCAGACGTGTTGCATCTTGGGATGAACCTGTACCTAAAGATGAAAAGCCGGAGTGGAAAACATGGGTAAATGAGTTCGAACGACTGCACGACGTTCGTGTCCCCAGATGCGTGAAACCTTCGCAGAATTCACAGCCTGTCGATGTCAGCTCCATCACTTCAGTGATGCCTCTGCACGAGCGTATGTAGCGAAGAGTTGTGCACAGTTGCCTCCCGGAGTGCTTTCGAAAGAAGACTGCAATGGACGACGTCGGCCGGCTAGGATACAATACCCAGCGTATCCATTCTGGCGACGACGGCGACGCGAACACTTGTCTACCATTCCACCACGTCAGAAGTGGAATGCATGCCGAAAACAATTTGAAGGTGATATGGTGCTTCAGGTAAGAAATCGTTGGTTGCTAGATCAACGGTGTACTCCCTGACAGACATGGACTTGTGCGTCGAGTGACGGTAAAAACGGCGTCAGGCCAACTGCTTCGACCAATCTCCAAGTTGGCACTGGTGTACCGTGGCGAAAGGATTTCGCAGTGACTGACTGTTCGTGATTTTCGTGACTGTCATCAATAAGTTGCAGTTGTCGTGCTTTCACTAAGTTGCCACTGGCATTAAAAGGTTGCCATGTTTGATGTGTGTCGCAGTAATAAGGCGACAGTATAGTTTGCATGTATCGGTAGAACATGTTTCCCTTCTCTTGTTTACGCTAATGATGTAACAATGCTGTGCACTTAAGAATTGAATGCGCAATGTGTAGTGGTTGTGATGCGCGATGTTATTGCTTATGTTGTTAATGTCCTCATTCTTCAATTCGCCCATTGTGGCGGGGTGTGCAACATCGCGAAATCCCCTTTAAGGGCTAATTACCTGTCTCGTCGCACGTAAATTAATTTGACGTATTCTGCGTTCCGTAACGGCCACTTCAGGTTTCAATTGTTGTGCCATTCTCATTTTGGCGAACCTGGCCCAGTGCGAACAGCTTTAAACCGTACGCTGGGCTTCTATGTTTGAACTCGCTTAAGTATGCGCTGTCAGCGTGTGCTTGAATAAATTCCAGCTTGCATACAGCGAGAGTGTATTCAGGTAGTCGAAGGCGGCGCGTTTAAAGGGCCAAGCCAAATTTTCCTTGCAGCGTGAAGACGCTACACCATTACTAATTTAATTTGCGATAGTGCACAGAGCCATTACTTCACAATTTACTTTGAAATGAGCGAAAAAAGCATCAAGACTCTTATTAGTAGGCCTACAGTAACAGCACGATAATATTATTTGTTATGCAATACAACAATGACATTGCTACTTTTGATCGGAGTTCTGTAGTGTCTGTCGCCCTTGCGTTAAAATTTGATGTTACGGGCGTTCTAAATTGCGAAAAACTTATTGGTAACTTCGCTGCCTGAAGGCATGAAAAAAAACTTTGTGATAGATTGTCACTGTTGGATATGTTGGTGGCAAATATTTGGTATCTGTTGATGCAGACAATTATGTATTTGCCTCATCTTCATGGATATATAATTGCTTGTGCTAGTGAGTACTACCTGTGGTAACGGTTTCAATTGTGCTTTACAGAAAGGCTTTTAGATTAGAGCAATGTGCAGCCAGACATTTTGACTGGAGTGGTAAAAAACACAGACACCTCGCTTTGGTCATGAATTTAAAGAAATATTCATACAGTGACGTCATTTTGCTACAATGGCGCACGTGTCCCCCTTATCTACCCCCTGTCTTGCAGTATACCTTGTTGTTCTGTGCAGGCTAGTTTTTTATAGCAAAGGTAGAGCTTTATAAAATTTTGTTATCTAATTTATCAGTGATGGGTTTCAGTTGTCGAAGTTGTTGCAGCGGTAAATCATTTAGTCGCTTCTGAAATACTAGATCTCTAGTCATTGCAGCGCAGTGGTCTCTAGTAGTTAGGCATCTGTCAATTACGCTGTTTCCGCAGTATATGAGCCTTAGTAGGCAAATTTGTAGCGTGTTTGTTGCGGATCCTATTTTCCTTGTTTCCAACTAGATTGCCAGTATACAGAGCTTGCTTGCTGAAGCTCTAGATGTTGGTTAAATCAGTAACAGTTTATCGTGGGTTTTACTTTGATAAACATGTCTACATTGGGCTTACTTCATATTGTAAGCTGAAGCCTGAGGGTGTTGCGAAAATACTTTTTGTGCAAAACTTGTCTTCGTGCTGTTCACCATCAGCTGTTCACCATCAGCCTACAGCAGGGTTGGGCATTTAACTTGGCTGAGGGGTCACTTTTGGAAGACCGGTTTTAGCGGAGGGCCGTCCTTCTAATGGAAATAAAAACAAGTCTCTGACAAGTTAGCCTCAGCACTGCTAGAGGAAATTTCAGATTTAGGGATTTTTTCTGAATGCTCTCGCGGGCCACTGAAAACGATGTGGCGGGCCACATGTGGCCCGCGGGCCGCTAATTGCCCACCCCTGGCCTATAACATTGACGATTAAAAAACTATATTTTGTATTGTTTGGAAAGCCTGTGTCCACTGAATAGATTGTGCTCGTTTGTTCGATAAAATAGGCTATGTGGTTATTATAAAAATGGAGTTTACGTGCAGCTAATCAGATCAACAACCAGACAATGTTTTCGAGGGCGGCAACATGGTCCCGCAGGAAAATGTATATATCCGAAAAATGAACCTGCATAAAAGTTAGAAATCACGGAAATTTAGAGAAGAGAACTTCTGTACTACAAGAGAAAACTATATATTCCACGAAAAGAACGCATTGACATTTGCTGTTGAAAGGAATGTAGCAAACGCTCTGATTTCTGTTGAAGATTTAAGGCAATCGTAGAACCAAAGTCGGCACCACAAAATATAAAATTTTGAGGGGATAATACATGGAAGAGGGGCATACTTTCACGTTTTTATGACAAGCGACCAAATGGGTTACATCAGCATGGGGCCCCAAAAACTAAGATGGCCTCGAACCCTGCGCTCCCTAAATCCGTCCCTGAAGTGCCTCCATCAATATTATTCATCTATCATGCTATGTAGCAAGTGTCAGAACTGCAGATTTTGTGACAGTTTATGCTCAAGTTTCTTGTCTTGGTTCTTTCATGTTTTCGTTTTGCGTTGTACCAAAAGACGTTTTAAAAACTGCGAGTGTTGACAAAAAGGTAGAACGTCTACATGCTAGAGCAGTGTTTGTCAACCGGGTGTATCGTACACCCCAGGGTGTACCAGAATTTTCCAGGGGTGTAACACCGCGATGGGGTGTACAGGGTTTACCAGATATGTGGCCTTGAAAAAAAAACAATCACATTGTCGCGCAAAGCTCTAGCTCACTGTGTTAACTTTTCTCAGGCTTCAAAGCCGTGTCTATCGGAGAATGTGATTCTTGAATTGTCCGTCGTTTCCTCCTAGTTTGCTTGTGATCTTGGTCAGGTGGCTATCGCATGATCACGTATCCTTTTTACGTTCAATGCAGCACTCGGGGTTCCGCCCGTTGGTAGAATATGGCTGGGAACTATTGCTCTAACTTGACTTTTGTGTAAGCTAATGTAACAATCATGCTTTTATCGGCAATGAGTGCTGTACTATGTTTCTTTGGTAAGCTACGTAACGTATGTTTTCCACATTAATTGTCAAGCATTTAGCTGGAGCTAAGCGAGTACTTATACCGAGGGGAACTGAATGATCTGTACCTTAATTTAACTTTAAATTTTTCTGTTCAGAATTAGACCCATTATCTTATAATTTGGAAAGTTGCTGCAATAAGTTGCTTACCATCAAACAAAATGGACATACGCAAATTTTTTAAGAACACCTTAGCAGAAAAACATAGAAAAAGAGCATGGCAACCAGGGTTGTGGAGTCATAGGTAAAATGTCCGACCTTACAAAATTTCTGACTCCGACTCAGACTTTTCTAAAATTTCCAACTCCAACTCATAACGTGAATGGAATTTGGCTGTCAACATTTTGTAGCAACTAGCAATCAATGGAAATCGTGATGCACAGCAAGAATTCCATGTTTCAATAAAAGTTTCAAAGAAGTTGTACCATTTCAACAGGCACGAGTTAGGATTCCTAACAGAGGAGTGCGGTGTAAAAATGATTCACTTGGACTTCTGGAGTCGGACCCGGATAAAACAATCCGACTGCTAATGTTCTTAGGAATCCGACCCCGACACCATCCAAAAATCCCCGACTGCTTGCGACTCCGCAGGCCTGATAGTAACTGTCAAGGTAAAGATTTCAGTGAATCAGGCAAGAGTAAGGATGTCAGCAAAACGCATGCTGAGTGCTACGTAGTCCACGTTTCTGGGAGTAACGTCGAGAATCAGCAGTGCTCTGTTGTAAAGAAAGCTATTCAAGAGAAAAAGGCCTGCATTGCAAAGAAGCGCAATTGGAACGATGAGTACATCGCGTGTGAATTTTATCGCACAAAAGGAAAAATGTTGAACCCGGATCGTTCAGCACGTGCCCTGTTTTGTACAACCGTAATTGGTAATAGCAATTTGGTTCCAGGACATCTCGAACAATTTTGAAATCACAGTCCCGTGCTCATCAAAATGAGTCAAAGACATTTTTGAGGCACCTCTAAAAATTCATTGGTGGCAACTTTCGTCTTTGGAGAATAGTGTGGTAAAAGAAGGAAATAACGATTTAGGGCTGGCTCCCCTGGAATGGCTCATATCATTACGCAAGGAAAACGTCTGTATGAAAGGTGCAGTTCTTCCCTGTCTTGAAATTGCTTATACAGCTGTTGACAAAGTAAGACATATTCCACTATCAGGCATTACAACTAAACGTAGATGTCTTCATATTTCAGCAGAATTGTATAAGCAACTGCTTCAAAAGCTGGAGAAAGCTCAGTCGTTTCGTATTCATTTCGATGAAACAACAGATATTTCAGACGAGGTGTAGTGCGGTTGAATGTGAATTGTAAGGTTGTCGATGAGGAAACAAAAATAATTGTCGAACATTATCTGCCATGTCAAAAAGTTGGAGTTTGTGCAACTGCTAAATTGAATCAGTCCATTGAGGAAAATGGTGTGGATTGGACGAAGTGTAAGTTACTGCCAATGGAGAAGCAGCATGCAATTAAGGTTCCACTAATGGAGTTGTCAGAAAGATCAAACTCTTTCCCCTTGCCTGTGTTATCTCATTGCATGATTCATCGAGAAGAACTTATGTTTAAGAAATTGATACAAGACAACAATCAGCGCTCAGGTTTGGAGATTGTTCTTGATGATGTCATAAAAATTTCGAATTTCATCTGGTCACATTGAAAGAAGCATCGAATATTTTCAGAAATGTGCAAAGACGTTGGAAGCAGGCGCAGTGACTTTGCTATATCATGCTGAGGTACGATGATCATTCAGAGGAGAAGTCTTAAAGTTGGCGTTTCACCTGCAACAAGATTTGCAGGCTTTCCTTGCTCAACAAGGACTCCCGATGTACACTACTTTTCAAGATCATTTTAGGCCTGCAAAATTGTCCTACTTGACGGCAATATTTCAGAACGCTAATCGTTTGAATTTGTCATAGCAAAGAAGGGACGCGATGTTACTGAAGTTGACGGTAAGGTTCAGGCAAAAGTTGAAGTTGTGGCAAAGGAAAGCATCAAAATGCGGTTTTTCAGATTTTGAATGTATGCAAAATTTCTTCCAAGCTAGTAATTGGGAGACTGAAGACACAAATCCGAAATAAATAAAAAATCATTTATGCATGAGCATCTCGATATTCTTCCACAACATTTCGAAGTCTATTTCCAAAAGGCGTTTTTTTGAACCTGAATTCTCTGTCCATGGATTGTGAAGCTCTTCACAGATGAGAACATTTACGTCAGCTACTTGAACGTATTAAGTTGCGGTTAGATTGGTACAAAGAGCAGAATTCCAGAACTTTTGTCAACTACCGTGATTTTTTGAGTATCACTTCTCAGCATTCCTGATTGCCTAAATCTCAGTCCAAAAACGATTTCTGTTCTTGTTCGCATGCCAACAGCCTACCTTTGCGAGCAAGGATTTTTTGCTCTTGTCAAAATGAAATCAAAAAAGAGAAATTCAATCAAGGATGCTGATCTACAAAAATCAAGTTCGTGGATTGCAGTTTAGATATTGCAGACACGAGCACACGCTTTACATTTTACAAGGTTTACCATTTGAAATCGGCTGGGCGACACTTAGTAAAAACGCTTAAATTTTACTTTTTCACAGCACTAGATTTTAATGCATGGCAGGGGTGCATAGGTTTTTGAGCAAATTGAAAAAGTGTGTACCAATACAAAAGGATGACAACCACTGTGCTTGAGTACATGGTTCAGGGCTGCAGTGGGGCGGGAACACGTGGGAACGGCGTTCCCCACCTTTTTCACGTTTTGTTTTAAAATAAGTTTGAAGCTGTTTCAAAATGGCTATTTTTTGGTTGCGTTGCTACATCCCTGACATGGTTCGACCTCAAGCTGTTAATGGGAATGATTGATTGGTTCAGTGACCAACAGAATGTATATACAGTATGTATTATACTGCACATAATCTCGTGCTTTGTTGTGATTCTTTTGAGGAATTAGACGGAGTTTTTTTCACACGAGTGTCTTCACTTTAAATGCTGATACGAAAAAAATTGGTTCAGTTTTGTTGTTTTTGCCAAAATACTGTTATGTTTTTCAAATAAGTTAACAGTGCATTAGGCAAAAGTCAAACAAAGTTTTTACTGAATTAAAGGCGGCAAACAGGCATCAAGCACTGGCACGTAGTCAGAAAAATATCTTGAACCATAGGCGAATTTGTTTTTGATGTTGATTTTCTGTGTTGTTTCCGGAGAAAAGCGCATAATTAAACAATTGTTCTTAGTTT
>Ga0210059_1001091_pt1 | contig 39455 bp, 30 predicted proteins | sample Ectturendosymbi2_FD_188042 | JGI IMG/M metagenome (GOLD analysis project Ga0210059, IMG submission 188042) | Ecteinascidia turbinata endosymbiont from Florida, USA - Sample 2 (SPAdes) (version 2) | ecosystem: Host-associated > Tunicates > Ascidians > Unclassified | place: Key West, Florida... | reverse complement strand
GCCATGAGATGCACGAGCTTGTTTCAAAGAACAAGAAGTTGTTGGAGCAGATAATCTCTGGCGATAAATACAAACAATGATTTGACACTTCTCGTTTTAATACAAAATTTTTTTCTGAAAAAAAGTTTGATTCTTTTTCGGTAGAAAAATCGTATTTTTTCCAATCGTCCTTATTTTTGGTTCAAGATCGATGGAAGCCCTGACTGTAAGCCATGATGGTTCCGGACGACGAGACAATCGAATAGCTGCTCAACACCTGTCCCGAGATCTGGTGCGGTCTAGCAATGGTTTGAAGAACTCGCTCAAAAGATGAAGAAGCTAAGTGGGGGCCCGGTTTTGACATTCAGCTTGCTCGGGGGGTAGGCGATTCGTCCCTCTTTCCTGCTGTCAGTCACGCCACTGATTATGAGTGTGACAAATGTGCCTGAGTGAATAGCTTCCCTCTCAGACGTCCTACGTTTTCCATTACACAGGGGCTTGTTTTGTTGTTGATTTCATTTACTAATGCTTAGAAAATTGATAGAAACCTGTGTTTCCACGAGTTTTCCTGATTTCCAGGGTCAAATAGAATGGTACCAGAGTCATTTTACAAAAATGTCACTCAAAGCCTATAGATATAAATTTAGGCACTCTACTACCCAGGGTTACCTGATGTATAGCAAATTTTATGCACCCTGCCACCTTAACATTTCAATATGATACTAAGTGCAAAACGTTCCTGCCAAAATATGGCATCGGAAACATTGTATGTGAAGAGTATTCCTACACTATGACTTGATATAAAGCAAAAAATGGATCTAAACGCGCATAACGTTTTCTACGCTCAAACAAAAGTTCCCCTCTGAAAAACCAGTTGTTTGTGGGTACAAGGTATAAAATTTGTGTGCCATGTATGTTTCGCTGCGCAGATACGATTTTGTTATGAATGTGATTAAAAATGGACGTCGGGAAGTCAAAAATAGTTTGGTCGGGAAATAACGGATGTCACATGTCTCAGGAAAATGTAATCAAAGTTTGGTTTACATAATTACATTGCACCAATCGTTTCCCGAATCGTATAGCGTTTTGTTTAGTTGTTTTCTGAGCAGTACGCTTATGCATTCTTGTTTTTACACAGTTTAAAACAACGTGACTGGTAGAATACGTCTATGGAAGATTGAAGTAATACGTCTTAGTTGTTAATATTTAAATCTGATTTTTGAGTGAGTTCTCAAACATTTTCAGCCCTTGTTTCTAAAGAGCGATGACGAATCTTGCTGCGTAAAATAAAGTCACAATTTGTGGTTTCTTTACATTACATGGCAATGGTTCTTCGAAAAGACGTGTCCAGCTTTGAAAATCTGCAGATAGCCTATTGTGTAAACTGTAGGCTATACTTGGCTATTGCTTCCAACGAAGTGCATTTTTGACTGTTGCAGTAACAAAGGCCATTTTCTTTGTAGAGTAGAAAGGGAAAGGCCTAAAGTAGAAAGGGAGAGGCCTATTGTCCATTTGCATTGCATCGTCATAAAATCCTAAACAGGATAGACAAAATGTCGGCATTGCCGCCTCTGGAAAAATTTCTGCGGACACCCATGCAAACAGCTGTGTTAATGTGGCCCACATCAAGCCGCATGTGCATGGTTGTACACTTTCGGACACTACAGCATTTGTACAGTAGAATTTGTCTGATTCGTCATCGTTTAATTCGTCAATTCGCTCAATTCCTTACTTTTTCGTTGGTCCCGGCAGAACTCCTATCTTTTGTGCATATTTCTGTTCGTCTAATTCGCCATCGTCTAATTCGTCAGTTCGCTCAATTCGTCGCCTCTTTCTACCCTGAGAAGCGTTTCGTTCGGCTGATACATCATTTGCAGTTTCGCATTTGATGCTTAGCAGTTAAAACGTGTGGGAATTCAAAGAAGTTAAGGATCTTTACATGAGACTTGTTGCACCTCCCAATTTATTTATCGAATTTTTATACGTGGTGCGAAGCGCGACCCGACTCTCCATTGAGAGAAAGCAGAAAGTCTTTAAAGTTTATTAAAAATTTAAAAGGTGCTAGATTAAATGGAGGAGTCTAGATAGAGTAGAGGAATTAAAGAGTTTAATTTAGCAAACAACCATAGCGTAACAACCACAACGTCATAAAGTTGTATTTTACTGCAAATAAAAGCACTATGTATACGAGTCACTATGATAAAGTATACGAGCTGCTATGCTGGAGTCACTAGCGTACGGAAGGGGGTGGCCACTGTGCCATGGCTCTCCCCTCAGACCCTAAAAATAAAAAAATGTATAAACAGTATTCGGCAGTGGCGTAACAAGGGGGGGAAGGGGTGACATCTGCCTCCTGGCGAAGCCTTTTTTGGGCGCCAAATTGAGGTCGGAATGTTACGCAATAATTAAGAGATTTCACATGTCAGCGGATGTTGTAAATCACGATTTACAAAATGTCGAATGTCAGCGAGTCGCTGGCAGCGACTGCTACCAGTGATGGAGGAAACTTTTTATAGAAGTGGGTGGGCCTAGCGCCTGGTGTGAAGGGAGCAATTGTGAAGTGGCGGGGCCCAGGGCCTGGTAATGAAATTTTTTTAACAGAATTATCTCAAAGTCTTGTGTTTTCACACATTTGCTTGTCAGAAGTGGATGGGCCTGTACCTACCCGGCAGAAGCGGATTTACCATGAGGCTATAAAGGCTTAAGCTTAGGGCCCCCGATTTCGTGGGGCCACAAGATTTCGGGAGTAAGAAAAATTTCCGGAATTTCTGCAAGCAATTACATTTGTATTTTTGTTTTGGTTCAACGCACGTTTTCTTACGATGCAGCTAACAAAGATTTGTATAGCAGGAGTGGGCACATTTGTTTAATAAAAGTCATTGGCAGAAAACCAGAACAACACCGAGCCGCAAAATCAGTTTGTAGTGTTAAATACAGTTCAATAAACAATGCAGGTTTTACATAAAACGACCCGCAACAAATCGTGTGGAATCCTTGTCAACTAACCGTAACCTTACGAATTCGTGTAAATACGTTGATAAATGAAACAAAGATTAAATATTAGGCGACAACTCTCTATCAATTAGAAATATTGCTATTCAGCTAGATGAGTCACACAAAATATGTCGGCGAGCCGCAGTTTGCCCATCGTTGCTTTATAGCAAGAGTGGGCAATTAATTTGGCTCGGAGGCAACTTTGAGAAGACCGCGTAGGCTATAGTTTGAAGCAAGTCTCAGTTCAAGTTAGCCTCAACACTAACGCTTACTGTGACGAGTTGGAGGATATTTCAGATTTGAAGAATTTCCTGAATGCTTCCGCGGGTCGCTATTTGCCCACCCCTGCTCTATAGTACATAGATAGAACAATGACCGCGAAGGATTGAAGTGAATGAAGATGAGTATTTTCTGTTTATTGCGTTGAGAATTCGTTGGTGTTGCGTATAATGTGTGGAACAAAACGCCTAAATCCATTTTTCAGACTGCACGAGGCCAGCGAGATACTCAATAAATATATGATGGGAGTGTGGTCATATACCTTCACCGCTGCCTTTTCGTTCGTGTCATTGTCGATGTTTTTGTTCCTGTATCGAGGGAATTGAGAATAAAGTAATATTTTCATGATTTGGAACAACTTTTTCAGTGAATGTAACGAGCACGTGTAGTGCTAATTTGTATGACATACCTTCCAGAAGGCCCCCAATTTGAAATAGCCGAGGGCCCCAAAAATGAAAATTCGCCTCTGCTACCCGGCCCCCGGGTTCCTCCATCTATGACTGCTACCCAGTTGCGAAATCTCGTCAAGGTCCCCATGGTTCGCAAAGCGAGTGGTTACGAACCTTAGTGACGTTTCAAGGCGGAACTTCTGTCTCCACAGTCAGCGTCCGCATGCGTTTTTTCTTACGGCTGCGTCGCAATGCTTTCAGTTAGCCAGGTTTGCAAACTTTCCGACTTCGCTCTCACTATATAGTTGCGTCACAATGGAACGGAAATCCAGCGTTCGCAGTGCATGCTGTTCCTGTACGTTACTGCGCATGCTTTCCAGGGTTGCCAAGCTGGCATTTTTAAGTCAAAATTCCAGAAATTTGGCCTTTTTTATAGTGGTTTGGCATGAAAAAACGGTGTTTGGCATATGCGTCGCAGTTTGGCATTTTTTTGGCCTTTTTTATGGTGTTGGCATGAAAACACATTGTTTGGCATTTTTTAAAACCTCTGGCTCAGTTACTGCTGTCGATTTGGAATCATATAACTTTTTCTCAGGACAAAGGTCCTCTCTATTCTGCCACGGTCGCATTCTCGAAGATATAAGCGGCTCAGCCGTCTAAGTGACGTCACAGGGCAAAAGACAATAGTTTTTGGGCAAGACTTCGAAAACTGCGGCACATTTAACATTGCACAGTGTCTTAAGCGGTGCAGACTGCGCTGTTTTCGGAAAATAAACAAAAGTCTATGCCAGGGGCTCCCAAGCTTTCTTTGACCATGTACCCCTTTATCATTCCGACAGATGAGTATGTACCCCTTCAACACCACAAAAGCTAAGCATATACCCCTTCAATATTTTGACAGATGAACATGTACCTCTGAAATTTGTTATGACAAAATATTTCATCGTGATTAATCACAGATATATTTAAAAATAAGCACATAACGGTTTTTTGAAATTATGTTTACTTTTATGTATAAATTTTTGGAAATAAAAGATATGTAACTATATATTTCTGTTCTATTCCTAACCGTGAATGTACCCCTTCAGATAGGCAAATGTACCCCTAGGGGTGCATGTACCTCAGGTTGGGAACCTCTGGTCTATGCCAACCAGGTTAGCTGCTGTGCTGTACAGTATTTCAGTATCTTTTGAGAAAAGATCTACTGTACAGTGTGTGTTGTTATTTGCAGATTATTGGTATTCTTCGTGCTTGTATGTATGTAAAAGTAATAATTGCATATCAGTGCAGCCATTAGCAATAGTTTAATATCAGCACATAACAGTGCTGTCAGATTTAGCAGATTTTCATATAAGTTTAAGCCATAATAATGCCAATTCAGCAGATTTCCCCGGTTAAAAAAAGTGTTGTCAATGTGAATGTAGCCGATTTTGATTTAAGTGTATACCAGAACAGCCAGATTCGCTAGATTTTCTTTTTGTAGCAGATATTTGAATTGTGACTTGTCTAATGCTTGATTTCAAGAATCAAGTGATTGGAAACTACGGCAGGATGGTGCATTTTCATAAACTGTGATTTATTGTTTCCAGTATTCGCAGGTAGCCCATTTTCTATTAACATTTTCGAGCAAAGTAGATGGTAACATATTTTGTTCTAGCTGCCATATTTTGTTCTGGCTTCAGGGACAAAACCTTGTATTATCAATAGGTGAAAAATGATTGAAGTGTTTCTAGTTCAATTCTGTTTGTTTTTCTGAAGTACAATAAGTTTTGCTGCATTATATGCTATAATAAGTGCCTTTGTTCAAGAGCACCACCATGTTTTTGCCAAATTACTCATCTAGTAATATCAAAATCAAACAGCATTTAGCCTGTTTCAGCTTGTTTGGCGTTTTTTGGAGCGATTTGGCATTTTTTTACAAGTGGTTTGGCATTTTTTGTTCACCTGGACATGGCAACCCTGATGCTTTCAGAGCAGCTATGAATGTGATGTTTAGGAAAATTTTGGAGCTTTGATGGTTTGCCGAACTTAATGTTGAAGTGGATTTGATGTGGTTCTGAAGGTAGTTATGATGATTTACACTTTACAAAGCAAGGTGCAACTTTGGCCAATTTTATGCTGTGTTATCAGAGGACTTTTTGCCTAGTGTTTGCACTTTTTTTACAAGTTGCTGCAATTCGAATGTATTACAGAGGTTTGGAACATAGGCGTAGCCAGGGAGGGGCCAAAGGGGTCATGGTCCCCCAAATGAAGCAAATATGACGTCAGTTTATGAATATTTCTTTAAATGCATGAAGGAAACGTGGTTTCCGATTTTTGGCCTCCCCAATCGGTTACCTCCAATCATTTACCCCCCCATCAAAATTTCTGGCTACGCCACTGGTTCGGAATGTCGCAATACAATAGTTTGAACGTTCACTCGTGACCGAAATTTGAAATTGGGACCTGGATATAGCTTCGCGAAACGATTAAAATCTTAACTCTACGATAGTTTATGGTTTCGACGATTCAGAAGTCCTGACGTCACAGTCATATGAAGTTTTCAAACAAGTCAAGAAACAATCATTCATGCGGGGCCCGAGTCAGCTTTCGACAGCCCTTTATTCTCAACTCACTCTTCGAGTCTATGCTCTCTGGAAGAGGCTGGGTGAGGGCGCTCAAACTGACTTCGTCCCCGGGCGCGGGAAACCCTAGGTACGCCACTGACATTCGAGATTCACCCTGGATGTCGATTTTCCTGTGAAAAAACACTCGTCGCTCAGAATTACTTAATTAAATAATTAATGTACAATGCATTTTTAGAAAATGAAATTCATTAATTAATGACGTTTATATTTTTCGTAAACATATGTAAGCTCGTTAAACTAAGACAAGATCAAAGAACTATAACTGACTTGTTTGGTTAACAATCCAAAAGAAAACCAACAGCTCAACCTGAAACGGATGACACCCCAACAGAAATAAATGCAGCGGCAGAGCAGCAGGCAACGACATCCACTGCTTTAGAACCAACGCGTAATGACAGTGACAGCTCAAGTTACGACGTCGGTACTACAGAGTGGTCCACGTTGTCGGACATGGAAAAGTTGCGCTTCCTTACAGAGCCATGGTGTCCGCCAACACGATTTGAATGGCCGTACATAGAGCGCAAAGACCGGGCAACCCTCGTCGAAAATATCTTGGTCTCCAGCATTTTACAGGAAATGTCGATGTATTATCCTACTCGTTGTCCAAGTGTGGAATTTATTGCCGTCCTTGCGCTATTTTTGCACCAAATGAAGTCCGCAGGATGAACCTTAACAGAATTGTAAAGACCCCATTGCAAAAGTACACGCATTTAACTGGGAAGAACGGGTATTTGAAAAAACATCTGTCAAAGCAATTACACGAAGACAGCTTATCAAGGTCAAATGCATTCGTATCCATAATTAAAAGCAATGTAGGAGACGTTGAGCAGCAAGGGAAGGTCGGAGCTGCAAAGCAACGCGAGAAAACAGAAGGGCGTTGGAGAGGATTATTTTTCCATCGAGTTTTTGGAGCGATTGGGCCTTCCTCTTCACGGACACCGTGCTTCCGGTATTTTGCCTACGCCTCAAACGGGTTCGTCGGACACTAACTACACGCAGGGAAATTTTCGAGCAATGTTGCAATTCATGACAGCGTGTAACGACCAAACTATTTACGAGCACATCAGAAATGTTGGAAGGAATTCCACCTATATCTCGCCGAGGATTCAAAATGATGTCTTGGATGCCATGGGCGCGAGTTTAGAAAAGAGTATTGTCGCAGAAGTGAAAGAAGCACGTTTCTTTTCGCTATTGGCCGATGAAAAAACAGATGCATCTGCAAAAGAACAATTAACTATTTGTCTAAGATACGTGAAGGATGGAAGCATATGTGAACGCGTTTTTTATTTACGAGAAGCTTCCGATTTGACCGGTTCCGGGCTTGCAAATCAACTTCTAGCTACGCTGACGACTGCCGGTATTCCTGTGAGTTACATGGTCGGTCAGGGTTACGACGGACGGTTACGACGGAGCTGCCGCCATATCTGGTTGCAAACATGGGGTGCAAAAGCACATTCGTGATAAGTATATCACAGCAATGTACGTGCACTGCTATCACATTCTTTAAATATACGCTTAATGAAAGCAGGTCAGGTAACCGGGATCAAAAAAGCAGTCACACTGCTGAACGAAATTGCCGTTTTCTATCACGATTCAAGCAAGAGAACAAGAAATCTCCAAGAAGCAATCCAACAGAAATGCAAGGAGTCTCTCAACATCCGTCTGAAGCAGCACTGCGCTACACGGTGTGTTGAAAAGCAGGAAGCAGTACGTGTCTTCAAACAACTTCTGCCAGCTGTATGTGCTTCTTTAGATAACATCGCGTCGTGGACTGGTGATGCCAGTGGAAGAGCGTTGCTATTTTCTGCTTCTCTCAACGATGCGTTTGTTGTGGCTCTTGAAGTTATCGTGTCAGTTTTGGAAGTCACGAAGCCCCTACCCCCCTACGGCCGTCGCTTCCTGTCCCTGTATTCCTGATGAAGTATTCTGTGCTTGGTCGGGATGAGGAAATAAACTGAACTGAACTATCTGTGCGATTACAAGGAGCAACTCAAGACATTCACAACGCGAGTGAGAGCGTTCGTGACTGCATTACTACACTGCAGGGAATGCGTATGAAATTTTCAAGAAAATCCTCGAAAATGCTGAGCAACAGCATGGTGGAACCGTCAAGATACCAAGAATCAACGCTCGCCAACGAAACCGTGAAAACTATCCGGCTGATAGCGCTGAAGAGTATTACAGATGGTCGATGTACTATCCATACTTGGACGTTTGTTTAGAGCAACTTCGCGAGAGGTTCACTGCGCACACTGCGACTGCTGAAGGCCTAAGCAGCTTGCTACCTGCTTGCGTCATCGACGCTAAAATAAACAACTTGAGAACCGCAGCTGAGGAGGCGTACGAATGTTTTCTCCGGGAAGGCACCGAGTGCTTCGAAGCCGAGCTGAAGCACTGGAAAGCTTGCTGGGCTCGACATCCGTCAGATCGCCGTACAGGGAATGTCCTTGACCCTCTCAAAACTGCGAGGCAACTTGGGACGTATCCGATCACTGAAACATTGCTGTAAATTGTCGCAACGTTGCCAATTACAACGGCAACGGGCGAACGGTCATTTAGCGCCGTAAAGCTGATCAAAACGTACTTACGTACGAGCATGCAAGAAAATCGGCTCAATGCATTGGCTCTTTCATATATAAACAAGGACATTAAACTTGAATATAGTCAAGCGATTGACCAATTTGCGAAAAGGAACCGTCGCCTCAATTTACAATAAACTGACTTTGTTTTACGCACTACGCAATTTTATATGACTACTGTACGTTTACTCTGCTTGATTTTCATTTTACAATTTCATTCTTTCACTGAAAAAATTGCTTCACACGTGGCTGTTAAGTAACTTATTACAGGTAACAATGAACACCAAAAAAAGCTTCGGCTGGGGTGAGATTTGAGCCCAAAAACTTCAATAAGTGTCTTTGATAAGCGATGCATGTCCAAAACTTATAACATCCAAGCACGCACATAGGTTTATTTCATGAGCCTCAGACAACAAAAGTTCAGTTTTCTGTCTCACCGGCTAATAAGTTGCGTAAAAACATTATACTAAAACTTGCTTCTAGAATGTAAAAAAATGCGTATTTTTCGGTGTAATTTTGCAAAATGTTCCGGGGGCATGTCCCCGCCCCCCGCTAGAATGGTCGTGCCTTCGGCACTTTCCCTAAAATTGATTTGTGACGTCACACGATTGTGACGAAACTATGGCCGCCCCCTCGGACATTTTGTGCGTACACCACTGGTTGGAGTTTTCACCTATTTGCATAATTCGTCACTTCGCCTAAAATCCTAAATCGTCACTTTTTTTTAATCCCCTTGAGGTGACGAATTAGACAAATTCTACTGTACTAGAAAAATAGTTAACTATCACCTGTCATGATCGCAAGAAGCCTTCCATCTTTTTTTGGCTGGGCCTAGCTGAATCGTATTTGCATGCGTAAAATGCAATATTCAAGATCCAGTTCCTCAGTGCATACCAATTACTAAAAGAACTTCATTAAGCATATTTTTCAGGCCCAGGCCTACAAAATTGAACTTGTTATTAAAGACTAACATACTGAAAACAAAAATACTCTTTGAAAAAAATTTATTTAATTTTTCTGAACTTGTTTTTTTGTCAACACTTGTCTTTACGTATTCAAATGCCTGTATTTCTCACATTCCTCAATATTAGATATCAGTAGAGGCTCATGTAATCAAGCAGTTGTCTTGGGCATCACCAGACTTCTGCACGCTCCTGCTTGTGAGATTCTCCTAAAAATGAAAATGTGTGCTTGTAGGTTTATGCAATTTCATGAAAATCAGTCTATTCCCATCACATTTTTTCAATCCATTTGGAGTCTATACAAGTTTGTCTGTCTGCCAGTTTCAGTAATCGCTGCTGAATAGCCTATAAGCATTTTTGGTTTTGTTCAACGCAAATATATTTGATTTCGCTGGTGACGTTTTCTTAATAATCGTGTTTTTGGCATGAGTATGACTCTCTACTCGTGCATCATGCCTACTGGACGAATGTCGCGAAAATTTTAATATTTGCGTGCTAAAGCTAGTGGTTGCTGACTGCTGTTTAGTTTCAATCAATGTTGCCACTGAGGTCAGTCTCGTTAACATCATATTGTTGCCTTTTGAATATAACATAACGTCAAATTTTTGCGCTACGGTTTCATATAAGCTAAATGCTTCTATTAACAAACCTAGCAGAGCGCAATTACCCGCGTTGAATCCGAATCAGAGCGAAATATCGCCATTAAATGGAAATTTTTTTTATAATTTACGTAAAGTGTTAGTCTCAATGCAGCGAAGAGAGCTTCTTTAGTTTGAAACGATAACCAAACACACATTAGGGCAGTGGTTCCCAAACGGGGGTACATGGCTACACCTATAAGCAGAACCCAGTCGGCTGATTCCTCGACAGCTTGGAGAAATTTAGCAAACCTAGAGGTTTTAATTGTCACGCGATAAGATTCATGAAACATTCATGATTTTTTACATGCAAATCGACTGATAACCTTTTCTAGTAGAGACCGCTCGAACGTAGCATCCCCTGCTTAGGTCCATGAGTGAACACTTAAACTGTTGGAAACAGGCCAAACTGGCAAGAATTTTGTCCCATCACCACCGAGGTTTACTGAAACATTTTAGGAAGCCCAGGCGAGTTTTTGAATAACTCAGCGATTTCTGAGCAATTCACCAGCTGATCGTACTTGAAAAACAGTCTTGTTGGATTTTGAAAAATTTTTATTTTGCAAAAAAACAAAAATGAATTTACCAAAAAAATGTGAAGTACTCATAGTAAAGACCTTAAAAAGTCAAGAAAAACAAAGAAATGTTGGCTGTCGGTTGAAGATCAAAATCATGCTTTGCCCGAGCTTGCGGTTCTACATGAAACAAAAGCAAATATATGTTATTTTCAAGGATGCTTTTGCACCTTTTAGCCATATACTGTAAGGTCCTCAAAGCCAAAATATCCATCTGGTTTAGCTCACAAACAAGTTAAAATGTCGCGGTAGCCTATACAGTGCTACTGCATGCACAATTGTTACACGTGATGTGGACTACGCATGCCTATTGATCATATATTCTTTTGTTACTCAACGAGTATCAATAGGCCAAGATGCGCACATATGCATTTTGTTGCACGACAGTTACCAAAGGCCAAATTGCGCAAATGCTCTTGTTACGCGTCATGAAAGCAGGGCCAGATTGGGCATTTGCCCCCGTAACTAGAAAAAAACAAAACTTACGCAGGTTTCGAGATGGCTGCTCAACAGAGCACTTTAATTGCAGCTACTAAAATAATCAATTACAACCATTAATTCTAAGTAATGATAAAATCAAATTAAAAACTGCTTTCGACCGACTAAGTCACATGACCCTAAGCAAGGTGTTAATTGGTTTTCTTAAGGGGGTCCACAGCTTTCAGCCAAATCGTCAAAAGGGTCCACGACACTAAAAAGGTTGGGAACCACTCTATTAGAGTGAGAGATTGATGAAAGGAACTTAAAAATCATGAATCTTACTTATTTTCGTCCTAAAGTGAGAGGAAATGTGGAAAAACAAAAACAACCACCTAGTCAACATCAGATTTGTCGCCAAAACATCAGGCATCAGAAATTCATCTGAGAACATGACATCTGATGCCATGTTAAAATATCAGAAGTGACAACACTGGTATCAATGATCCCCAATTTCCATTGAAGTCTCGAGGTAGCCGCAGGCGAAGTGCAGCTTTGTTTCGTCATAAACGATAAAGTATGGTGGAATCGCACTTTCCTTCCGATGGTTATTATCGTTGTGCTACATCATAAACATATGAAGTTATTCAAGCGATTTACACCACATGTTACTGCGTGGTCCGTCAGTAAAGCTTTTGATCAGTCCGATCGTAGAACGAAAGAGCAGCAAACGAGAATGTTTAGCTTGAGCGATGCCGAAATCTGTAATGCCATCAGGAGCTATGAAAAGCGCAAGGATCTGGCAGTGTTTGCTAAAACCCTGATTCGCTTTTTCTAGCAAAACTTTCTAGCAGCAATGTTCAAGCAGTGGCGTTAACAAGTGCATCTGAAAATGAAGGTGAAAATCAAGACACTAGCTTGGAAAAAACTTTCACACTCAGCCTGGCTGGCCATATTGACATGTTCTTTTTTCGGTGTTTTTATCTGTAATCTCTGATTTCTGCTTTAATGTTCGGGTGAATATTGTTTCTTGCCGAGTCACTCCCTAGTTTGTGAAATATTTTTTCTTAGTAAAAATACACTGTAGTTCTAGTATTTATATCATGAATTCTCTTCTCACAGCTAACTGTATGTGCATTTGAGTAAGTGCATTCTCGGCTACCGAAAAAAACAAACGGGAACCTTGCGATACAGCGAAAGCATTACTTTTATAAACGATGACGTCATGCATTACGCCATAGGGGCCCTCCAGTAAAAATTGCCTCGGGCCCCTCAACTCTTCAGTCCGGCTCTGCTACCAACCAGGTTTTGATTGAATGTGCAGTGGAGTGCTGTTAAAATTTGTCTTGATTTAAAAGCCAGTAATATTGACAGCCAGCAGAGAAAATTGTAGAGAACTGCTGGGCGATGAGGTCATGAAAACTGCGTCGCATTGTACTTGCACTCTTCAAGTGACTTCAATAGAATTTGAACAGCTACTACAGGGCAGGAATTTGGAGTTTGTTTTCACACTACAGAGACCTTTGGTTGATTTCAGTCTGGTTTATTAACCAGTCTGTTCTCTGCAGTACAATAAAACATAGTTTCAAATATGAGGATTACTATATTAGCCTGTTTACATGGCACCTTTCATTGTGGCCTAATTGTGGCTTTTATTTTCTGAGTCACGCATAAGAGTGTGGCTTTCTTAAGCGTGACACAGAAAATAAAAGCCACAATCGACCAAAAGCCACAATTAGGCTACAATGAAATGTGCCATGTAAACAGGCTATTTGTAAGTTGTAATCTATGAACAGCATGTAGCCCACTGCAATTCACCACATTGCAACTGTAACCTATTTCTTGAGCTTTTATACCACATTTTATGCTACTCTATGAGTTCCACTATGAACCGAGAAAATCATAGCCACATAATTGGGATATGAAGTTCAAAGTGTATACCAGGCCCGTAACAAGCTTGGGACACCAGGAGGGGCGAAGAGTTTCCCGAGGTGGGCACAGATTTTTTGAATTATGTCCAATATTTAAAAATATGTCCAGCACATTTTTCCAAAGGGGGCAAAAAATTTTCTAAGGGGCTTAGCCCTCCCTGGTTACGGTCTTGGTGTATACTGAAGTTATCCACTTCCAATATTAGCCTATATATTTTGCACAGAGGTTGAATCACTCTAATATACCAAACTCAGGTGTAATAATATTTTATTAATCAGTATAGGGGTGATAGTCCTTCAGCCCAAGAGCTTATCTTCGTAACCTACCACATAATTTTTAAGTTTGCTTAACCGATTTAATTTTGCAGATTGTTTCCCTAACTAGATGTAGTTGACCTATACAGACAAAACTATTAAAAAAAATATTCGGTCAATTTGCTACAGAATAGCTTACACAGGCTAATCTATTCCACGGTGATAGCTTTAGCATCACACAAGTACAGAAAACGTTGCCCAAAGACTCAATACAAACCACCCAACCTCTTTTCCGCTCGAATCCTTTATTATCACGTCCCCAAACAACCCCTGCTGGTTGGATTCCCTGAATCGAATATGGTTCAGAAAATGCGCGCCCAAGCAGCTCGATGAGGCACCCACGGTCGCGCCCGATTGATTTATGGGATTCCCAATCCAACGCGAATCCGATAATAGTGCAGAGTAAAGGGGATAAATGTTTATGCACTCTGTTTAAACTGCGTTTTAGCTTGTTTTTAAGGGTGAAATAAACGCCAAAATTGTTCAAACAGCTGGGCACGAACGTGGTTTTGGTGAAAGATCTTTGGCGCCGAATATGTGAAAATGTGATGAAACTAGTCGCCACAAAGTGGAGGGTTTGAATCTATCAGCAAATGTTTTAATTGGAAATCGACCTCACGCAATGCTACGTATCTTTAGTACTACAGTCCTATTCCAATAGTGTCTAATTCAAATAAAAAGATAATAGAAAAATTTTATTCAAATACAGATCCTCCTTGATTCTTCACCGAGGATATGCTGTGCAACAAAAACTATTGAAACGCGGTTAGGGTGTGACTGAAGAAGTTGAAAAGTTTTTTGACTATAAATATAATTTGCAAGAGTAAACGACTTTGTTGCCTAAAGACACAAGCATCATAGTGAACTTGCAGAACGTTTCATAGTGTTTGTTGCTAAATTATGCAGAGATCTTCGTCTTGACTAGATATATTAGGATAAATCACGTATCGTACAAAGAGTGGTACAGTTGAGACCTGTCAGTCTTAAAATGTGGATCATGCCAGGATTTCAACAAGTGATCCCTAATATTTTAAAACAATATCTTAAGATCTATCGATCAGCAACCGCTTCCAAATGCTTGCGCGATTGTCAAGACACTTACGCCATTACAATTGTCGTGAGCCTTTCCTCATTGCACTGTGGCCTATTTGCGTGTTCTTTATATGAAAAACAAGGTGCATGAGATGTTTTTTCTAATTCCAAAGTCTGTGGGAGGTAATGCGTTGTTTGGCAGTTCTAATGAATTTATTTGGAACAGTTTTACTCTTCTATTACAACCAGTTTTTAAAAATTCCTCGCATCCGCTAAAGGCGCGACGGCGTCATGCAAAGTAGAGACAGCACTGACCGCTAATTTATCGTCCAGCTTTTGAGCGAGCCTCTGAGGTTGAACCAGCAGGTCGCTAATGATATTTCTAGAGGTTAGATTTCACCGGGCCGCTACCGCGTGTTAGTAATGAAAAAACTTTGAAAATTATTTTGAGTTAGGAGAACCACTTGTTGACTGAGCGAAACCATGTTGACTTTGTGGAGACTGGTTACATGAAAATTATTAGTTGTTCTTTTATATGTATCAAATCACTGTCGCTTTAACACGTAAGTAAACCGTACAATTGTTTAGCGGGCCACGGCTGGCTTGATAAAGACAAAATGGTCTTGGTCCACGGGCCGTTAATGGGCTAGATTTTGCGGGACATGGCCGGGCCGGTCTCAAAAAATCTTGGACCGTGCCATGCCTAACGTAAAGATACGTGATGTAACGTTTCAGTCACACAAGACGCGAGGAACGAAAATGAGCTACTCGATCGGCCGCGGGCCCTCGGAATGTGACGCGCGCTGCGGCGAAAGCAGTGGGGACGGCCTGGGCATCCAAGGCAGGGGGCATCCAAAGAGCTAAATTACAAGAATTAAAATACTGTAAGTAGATGATTGTTCCTATTAGGAGGCAACTAAAACACGCTGCATGGATTTGATTTTTCAAAACTTGTGTTTTTGCCAACACTAGTTTTTACGTAGTCGAATGCCAGAAATTCTCACATCCTTCAATACCACGAACCTAAACTTTAGTTGTGCGGCGCACGCCCAATCAAACTGATAGTGACGTGACGTTTTTCCAGATCGGGCGATCAAGGGAAATTCATAAAAAGGGATTGAAAGATAATTATGGACGTACAATTGGTTTTCTGAGCCACATTTAATAACTGTCCCATTTCAACTTGACTGATTTAGCTGACTTTTTGATGCATCACTAGTTTCCCGTTTCGGTTTTTGATGTGGCAATCCTGGGTGTATGCTAACACAGCTGAACACCTGTGCTTGCAATATGTGCATTACTTCGAGCTTGGCAGTTCAGGCGGATTGATCATAAAGGCTCACACAAGCCCGTATCTGTTCTGTTCTCAGAGACGCCGGAGAACTGGGGCATGGTGGGGGCATCGCCAGTGGTCCTTATAAGGTGCGCAAATGCGCAGTACCACCACACAACTTGCGCAGTACTATCTTATACGCGCGCACTTCCACCACGCTAAATTTAATACCATATATATCGCATAGGAATTTTAACGTTGGGAACGCTTCACTGTTTGTGTGTCTGCACGGTTGCGTAGTTACATGCGCTTCGTGCACAACAAAACAAACATTTGGCCAGTGTAGAAGTTTCTTAGAGGGAACACTGGGCATTGCCCCCTTTCCCTTTCAAAAGAAGGAAACGGGGCCGGAAGTGCCTTTTCATAACAGTATCATAGGTTATTTCATGGTTTATCAAGATCGACTTGAAACAAATTTATTGCAGCCACCCAGAAAATTCACAATAGTTTTCGATAATTTATGTTATTATTTTTGAGGTAAGCCATGTTGATGAACAGAAACAAATATAATTGGTAACGATTGTTTTGTTTTTCATAAGTTGCCGTTGCGCCTCAACTCTTTTACTGCACCCCCACCCTTCCGCTGCTCCGGCGTCCCTGTCTCCCCCCCCAGTAGGTTCACGTATAACGGCCACATAATCAAAAACGAAAGTTCTTGCATTCTTTATGCGCATTCTCAATTCTTGTGTAGTTTAGCGAGTTTCAAACTGTCAACATTGGGTATCCGCCATCGCAGCCAAATACCTTCTCTGATCATCTACTATTCGACGAGACATTCGCGCAGCCTGATGTTTTTGCAGTTGTGAACTGCCGTGTCGTAGCGTTGAGTGTGTTTTGCTCAACGATTTTAATGTGCAACCTTATATTTTGGTAGTTGTGAACTGCAATGACGACGTAGCAATAAATGTGTCCTGGTCCCCTGTTTTAATGTGTTGCAACATATTTTTGTAGTTATGGTTCATGAACCACTCTGTCTTAGCCTTGAGTGCTGTGTTTTGCTTCTAACTTGGGAGCGCAGATAATAATTTAAGTTCAATACAGTGACACATTGTACAACAACGAGTGAGGAGAGTGCGTGTAGAATGATATACATGTTGTATCAACGAGCTTCGCCAAAGCGTTGTTTTGCAAACGTGAATATGACGTCATACTGTGACTCACAGACAGTGTATATCCAGTAACAGCGACCACCATACGCCACTGCTCAATACTAGACTTTGGTAGGGGGCATACAATCAAGCAGTCGCCCCGCGGGCTTCACGAGACTTCTGCACTCCACTGGGTGGAAGCAGAGCCGGATTAGAGGGTAGGGGGCCCGTGGAAATTTTTACTGTAGGGCCCCTATGCAGTACCGGATTAAGGTAGCGCGGGGCCCGTAGCATTTCAAGAGCGCGGGGCCCTAAGTTAAAAAAGCACCTCAACACCTGTTGAAACACAAAGGGTGTGGGCAAGGCATCCGTGCTACTAGTTTTTTTCTCTGCATGCTCTCTTCAATTCGCATCGCGAAATGACACAGAGTGTATCATGCTGACCACCAGTGTTGCCAGATGGTTGTGACCTAAAATCTGCTAAATGGCATCACAAAAAACTGCTAGATTCTGCTAAAAGTCTTGTCACAAATTTTTAGCTAAAATCTGCTAAAAGCAGTGAAATTATGTTTAAAAATATGTTCCATTTAAAAAAAATTTAAGATGATTAAAAGAATCCTATAAAGTTATGCAATATATTAATTATTCGTCTTGCACTTGCTCTCAATGAGCATCGGCTGAAGATACCGATCTTGACCACCACACTTTTCTTTCAGTCAACATTTTGAACCACGTAACTGCAGCTTACCTCGTTTTTTGTATGACACATAGTTCTTGACGATCTCTTTCAAATGGTTGCCTGTTTTTATGCAGCAGAACAATGCTCAGCGATAAACAATCTGGGAATAGCTTCAGCCCTACTGCTTTCTAAGTCTGGTCTTTGTAACTTAAAACTTTGTGTTACATTATGGAGCATGCTAAAAGTTCTTTAGTCTTATCTGAGTGCTTGTGCTAGCAGTTATGCCTTTCAAGCTCACAGTGTTTCGGCAAGATTGCATTATTGCAAACTGCGCAAAAGGCTTTTCTTGAGTCAGCAGGATAGGGAGTAGGCATTGAGCCAACTTTTAAGTTCTGAATCTATGCCCAAAATTTTGGCAGCTTTGGTTTTATGAAACATAAATATCGTGAAAATATCGTGTCGTAGAATCAAAACATATCATTTAAGATTGACTAAGCTATCTAATTACTTGTTATTATGATACAAATATCTGCTTGAAACAGCTTCGTTGCATCATAATAAAAATTCCAAATAACCGCAGGCAGCTGGTTGTGCTTTTTCCTGGTTTTACCCAATTAAAAACGTCATAAACAAGTATATTTTTTGATGAAGGTGTAAAAGTTTTCATCTTGAAAAACTGTTAAAACAGATTTTTGGTCAGAAATTTGTTACCTGCTAAACCTGCTGTGGCGCGGTGATTCGCCACATATAACGTTGACTTCGTAGCAGCAATAGTAGAGTCTACATCAGGGGTCACCAACGTGGTGCCCACGGGCGCCAGGTCGCCCGCAAGGATCACGTTGGTCGTCCGCGGGCCTTTTCTAAAAATAACATTAACATGAGCAATGTCTTCATATTAACGAATATCAATACAAAAATAATTAAAGGCAAATTGAGCAAACTTTTTATTTCAGAAGTGTTTATGAAACTAGTAGCCCTTCGCATTAGGCGGTACACAAGAAGTAGCTCGCAGCTTCAAAAAGGTTGGTGGCCCCTGGTCTACGTAATCGAGTGGGGAAACTCTATTGCTGTTACGTCGAATGTCGCGGGTTCGACTCTCCATTCAGGTGGCACGTGACGACGCAGAACTGTGGCTGCAACACCACCGTTTGGTAAAATCCTGCTAGAAAAGCTAACTGACATATTGGACCTTATGCAGCAAACAGTGAGATCCTGCTAGATCTAGCAGCAAATCAGCTAAAATGACAACACTGTCGACCGCAATCTTATGCCTTTTGTTACGTAACTGTACAAAAAAGAATCAAACAATAATTTCTGGACACAATCTTCAATTGAAAAGAATCTTCAATTCTTTCTTTCTACTCGCGGCAAATTTAGCAAAATACTGATTTTTTAGATTGAAAAATATCTTATACATAATGTACTAAATAATATTTACTGCAGAAGACCGCGGGGCCCGTAGCAATTGCTACATTTGGTACTATCGGTAATCCGGCACTGTCCCTATGACGTAATTTATGACTCCATCTTTTTCAAAAATTGTTTTCGTATGCTTTTTCCGGTAGTCGCGAATGTGCTTACTCAACAGCACATACAGTTAGATGCGAGAATAGAGTTTATGACATAAACCCTGGAGTGTATTTTTACTAAGAAAAAATATTTCACAGATTATAGCGTGACTCGGCAAGAAACAACAGTCAACCGAACAATAAGCAGAAACCAGAAATTGCAGACAAAAACACCGGGAAAATAACATGTCAATATGGCCAGCCAGGCTGGGTGCAAAAGGTGCTTCGCAGCTTATATCGTGATTTTCGGCTACATTTTCATTTGTTCTGGTTAATGCCAGTGCTTTAACGTTGCAGCTTGAAAGTTCTGCTGGAAAACGAAATTCAGTCACGGCGTATCACCTAACACTGCTAGATCCTTGCGCTCTTTCTCCTTAGAAACACGCGATTTTTAGCTTCTGAGCTGATGGTATTACAGATTTTGGCATCACGTTAACTAAGCCCTGCAATCTCGTTTTCTGCTCTTTCGATCTACAAATCAACTGTTTAAAACCTTTTCTGACGGATAACTCAGTAACATGTGGTATAAACGGCTTGATTAGCTTCATATGTTTATGATGTTCCCCACCAAAGTAACCATCGGAAAAAAAGTTAGTTTCCATAATACGTTACCCTTTGTGACGAAACAAAGGACCTCCAGACAGCACAAGAAGTTACAGGATCATTGATACTAAACAGCCAGGTTGCCAATTTGGATTATTTGAAGCCAGATTTTCAAATTCTGATTTTTTCGGTGCACTTGGCCTGTTTTGAAAATCAAAAAAAGCTCGACAAAATCTTTTTGTTTTTTCAGTCGGAAAAGCATGGATCCGGCAAAAACTGTCTGAGCTGCATACAGTGGTGTAGGAGGTGGGGGTGCAGGGCGCGCAAGAGCACCCCCAAAAGTTTTGTTTTTTCAAAATTTTGGGCAAAATCTCTGAAAATCTGGGCAAAATCCCCAAATTTCTAGGCAATATTTCTGAAAATCTAAGCCAAAATGGCGCCCAACGTTATTTGACTTCAAATATGGCGCCCAACGTTTGCAGAAAAACAAGCAAAGACCATTTTTAGAGGTCACACCAAAAAACGGTTGGGAAAATTTGCACGACAACTTTTTGGGAAAGTTTGGGAAAATTTCGGCAAAAATATTTTGCACCCCCAAAAATTCGCTTGCTCCTACACCTATGGCTTCATAGCCTATTTATCACAAATCTCTTGTGACGAGAGTCTATGACCATGCAGGGTGCAAAGAATGTTGCAAAGATTTTACTGTTGCCCTAACAATTTTCGATGACTTTAATAAGAAACAAATGTACGAAAGTGTATTTACGGGGAACGAAAATGCTTCTAAAGATTGGAATTGTATTATGCGGTGCTTCTGACGACTTGCATTATCTGTTTTGTGTTTGGATATGCCTGCAGGGCAGAACGAGCGGGAGGCAAAGGGACACAATTTCCGGACGCAGAACGACTGCGGTAGCGCCGAAAAAAAATCAACAATGTCACACGTTCTTTCTTCAGTACAGTACATTTGCTTCCGAAAGACCTCAGGTTCGAACATGGGGGTGCCGAATTTGCTTCTTGCCCTGGGAGCCATCTAACCTCGTTACGATTCTGTATGCATGGTTTTTGTGTATATGCCTTAAGACTGCTAGCTGGCTTTTTTGGAAGAAGGTCTGGCTTTTTCTGGGAAAGACAGGTTGGCAACCCTGCTAAACAGCAAACACAACAGGACTAGCTTTAGCATGCAAATAGTAATTTTCGCAACACTTGTGCAGTAGGCATGATGTACGAGTAGATAATCATACTGTACCTACGCCAAAAGAACGATTAATAGGAAAAATTTGCAAGCAAAATTCAAATGAATAATTTGCATTAAACAAAACCGAAAATATTTATATTCAGTAATGATTACTCAAATTGGAAGAAAGTCAGACTGGTAGAGAAGTCAATAATTATACTTTAGGGCAATATCAGAATATATATTTGCATTCTTGTATCGCTTCTGAATGGCGACAATTTTCAAACGAGTATTTTATTTTAAAAAATATAACTGTCATCACGGGGCCCCTTCGAGCGGGGGGACCGTGGTAAGTAAGGCATCATTTCTTTGATCCTGTCTGTAAAATAACTTTTTAACAAATTTTTGCAAACACTGTATTCTTTCTATTTTGTTCAGGCAGATATCGCTGTATTATTTTATTTTATTTGAACATGAAGCTTCAAATTTAACAGCTCGTGTGAGTGGACTATCGCTATTGCACTTAACCGCATCTGAATCAGTCAACACCTTCTTAGGTAACTGCAGCAAGGCTTACCTTTTTCTCATAAGGTTCGTTTTTACTAACGTTTTGAAACGTTTAAAACTTTTGCACCTTGTAGTAGTGAAGCTTTGTAATTCATCGTTTCGTGCAAAGCAGCGAAATGATTGGGTGGTTGCACACTGTTCGACAACTTTCAAAGTAATTGGGCGTGGGTTACTAAAATTGCAACATTTTGTTACTTTTTTTGCCTCGTAAATGTTCCATCGAAACATTCAGTCCCGAAGTCATCATAGTTACCGGTTTTAATGGACGACAGTCAGGGCCTCTGAGATAAATTTTACCAGGGGTTACGAAGACCGATACCGGTCCCAATAGCTTCTGGATCTTCGTCTAAACTTGTATAGCTTATTTCGACGTATAGCAATCGGAATAGAGATAAAACAACTACCAATGCTAAGATTTTTAAATACAGTTATCAGCGCTGCAATTGGAGAAAGCGGCCATTAATTTTGGCCTTGAACAACTTAGCATGCGTACTTTCATCCGTCCGGGCCCCAGTCACTCTTGGGCCCAGGTACAATGTACCTCTTGCGCCCCTCTGTCGTAGGACCTGACAATAGTTATTCTTTTCAGCAGAACTCTGATTGCGCAAACCGAACTTCAGTTTACCATTTGGAAGAGGTCTACAGTCCAAAAGTTGAAAAAATGCTTTTTTGTGTCTACTCCACACTAAAAATAGAACTGCTGTGGTGCGTGCATGATTGCAGGTTGTCCAATCTCCTCTAGATAGTGGTAGCTCGCAGTAGTATAAAATTTAACTTCCAGCATAAAACTTTTTTCTGGCTTTGCGGATAAATTTTTCTCCAAAATGTTTTTTGCAATTGTCAGAAAAACTTTTCTGGCAGCCACTGGAAGGAAATTCTCCAAAAAAAGCAAGAGAAGCTGCCCATGGGGTAGATTCTGTTTTGCGAATTGAATCCAAAAACTTTTTTCAGGTTCTGCGCAACACACTTGTCGTTTTTTCACATATGATTGAGAGGGATGTCCACCGCAGTCTGAAAAGACGGCTGTCCATGAACAGGGTCGCGCTTGCCTTGACTTGGATGTTGAATTTAGTGAAAATTAACTATGATCTGTTACTAATAATTTCTGTCAAGTTGCGAAAGAGGCTGTCCACATAATTTTTTGTCGTTGTGTCTTTTGAATGAGTTTGCTCTTGGAGGTTTGTTATTTTGAAATTATTCATCCCAACATCATTTGTTTTTTTCTGAAAATTGCTTCTGACAATTGCAAAAAATTTGGAGAAAAATTTCTCCACAAAGCCAGACAAAAGTTTTTGTGCTAGAAGTTAAGTTTTTATGCTACTGCTGGCGGTCAGTTAGCAATATGTTTGGCTGCTTTGTTGATTTTCTATTGAAAAACGAGTATCTACTGGCACATTCGTGCTTATGACTTTCTTTCTAGAGAGAGATGGAGCTGCACCGTCACTTACAGGCGTTAAGCGTCATCATGAGCGCAACATCAATGCTTGTCAGCGCCATGCCCAATGAATTGGATGGAAACGTAACGGTAAGTTAGATTAAGATTTGAAAAGTTTCTTTCGTTAGTTACAACTCATCAGCCAAAATGATACGATCAGTTCCTTTCACCATATATACCAGGGTTTCGCAACCGGGGCCCTCGACCCTCCTTAGGGACCACGGAGCGGTTCTTCAGGGGCCACGAGCAGAGACCTGTACTAAATGGCTCTGCCGTGATATTGCAAAACCCTGTTGAAGAACAGGGGGCCACAAGTGTTGAGAGCCTCTGGAAGGAGGTCACAAACCATGAAAGGTTGAGAACCACTGATACACATTATATATAGGAAAAACCCTGTTTTCACAGAAAATTCTCTTTTTTCAAAGTTTTGGTTTTTGAAAGTTGATCCAATAGTTGCATTACTCAATTTAGTTTTATTTTACTCGGTTTCTGTGCTCCTTTCGGAGTGTCGCGAGTAGTCTGCAGCGGCCCATTACCCCTAGCACAAGTCTGGACAGGTCGCAAGACCGTTTTGCAAGTCTTCGGTGTGGCCGGACCGGGAATCGAACCCAGTCTACCAGCTATCATGGCACGTGCTCAACCAACTGAAGCCATTTACGATAAGTTTACATTGTTGATCACGAGATATTTTCTACAGGAAATTGAGACACGATCAGATTCAAGTAATTTCGCTTTCCAAAAAGGATCACGCTGTTGAAACAATTCTTGTGAAGTTTATATCTCATAAAACTTCAACGACATTTGAAAGGCCAAGCACAATGTTTACCGACCACATATTCATCCTTGCTCCCATTGATGCAAATTGCCTCAAGACTTGTAAAATGCTAGGACTTTTGTTTTCGTTGCTCGAATTCCGGCTAAGCTTCCGTGAAGGATTCTTTTCACTTCAAAATAAGTAAACTTTGAACCTTGGTCGACTGAAGACAAACAAAAACTCTACATGATCTCAAAATGTATTGTTGTTGCAACGATTTCCTAAAGCATCAACTTACATCAGCACTTGAGTCATCCAAGAAACAGTTGTTCTCGGAATTCTGCCACAAACTGAGCAAGTTTTATTAATTCTCGATCTGTCTTCCCGCATTACTTCCGTCTCGCTGATCTGCCCATGTAGATCTTCACAAACCTCGTTATACCGCCTTTTGTTGCCAAAAGTAATGATGCCAATTTTAACTATAGCAGGCAAAGCAAGTTCTTTTGAGCTTTTGAGTCCGTCAATTTCTGTCTGTCGTTAAACAAGGTCCTTGTTTCTCGAGTGTGAAGCTTTAATCAGTGATTGCATGAAAGTTTCCTGCTTTGAGATGTATTGATGAAACTACTTGCAGCCCACGGGTTTTGTGGAAATAAGAAACCTGAAAACGATGAAATTATTTAGCTATCTGAAAGAGAAAAAATACTATCATCTCTTTGAGGAATGAAATCTCAAGTGGACTTGTCTCATTTGTTTAAAAATATTTTTCTCTCTTTCAATTGTTTTGCGCTGAAGAAAGAAACATCGCATTTGAAGTTCGATTCTCAAACAGCACTTTCTTGTGCAACTAACGAATGTGTTGGAGACCATGGCCAACAACCAGCTCGTTCCAAACTAGGTTCAATCAATTCAAACTACAAGCTTTCTTGCAATATTCTACTTGATGCGAAATATCGCACAACATCTATCAGGTAAAATATCAAATGGAAACGCTACACATGCATTTTGTCCCTCGGGCTGCTGCTGCAACAACTCTAAAAATTTCTGTATAAAGTAAATAAATAATCTGAAACAATCCAAAGTGCCGCGTCACTGTTTTCGTGAGATCAACTACAGGTTTTGTAAGATCATATTGGTATGTAGACGAAACTGATAATATTTCTCAAATAACTGAGATAATACCTTCAGCTATGAGTCGTAGAAACAATTCTCTCCAGAAATTTCAAAATAGATATTTAAGGTGACTAAAGGTGTAGCATATGGGCGGCTTTGCCGGATCGCTTCCTTACTTTTCACGCTACAAACTCATAAAGCAGTTAGTGGGAAGTTTTTTCAAAGCAACCTTGGTGAGTTAATTCAGCATTGCAGGCTTCCCCTTAAGGTTTTCCATGCAACTACAATAATAAGCATACATAGATGTAGCAGCAGGCAGTTTGTTGGGGGCGCAAAAGATATTTTGTCCGAATTTGCTAAATTTGCCCAAAAAACATTTATGCGACAAACTTTCTCCTTGCACATTTTCCGTAACTATTGGTACGTTATATTTTCCTCTCCCTTGTTGCCATAGAATTGAAAATAGAAACGTTGGCACTTGTAATAACCAAACTGAACAAAAGTAAGCTAGGCTGTGCACGAACACTGTCAGAAATCAGGTGGATCAATATTCTCGAGCATTTTCTTCACAGTTCTGACGTTTTCCATTCACATTCCAGCTGTTGCTATCAGTAAGGAAACTCACACCTAGCTGAAGTAGATCTGAAGCTGCTTGCTTCTCTGAACATATAGATGTGACATGTGTAACATGGCATGTATCATATTATTTATATTATGACTATGCTGTGAGTTTCACAACATTTTCTGTTCAACTGCCCATATATGCAAGATGCAACAAACTGTATGGCAAAATGTGTTCATACAAACACTGTAGCTAAACAAAAACGAAAAGATTTTCTGTACTTGAGTGGGATGGGCTTTACTGATATGAAGTAGGTGCAGTATACTCGATCAGTGGTGCAGCCAGCCCGAAACGTTTCGGGGGTCCAAAATTTTTGATTTTGGACTAGCAACAGTATTTTGTTTGGGATGCAGCCTGTCAAAACACAAAATGACTAGATATTTTACAGATTTGAGGGTTATGGCCCCCTGGCCCCCTTGGCTACGCCTATGTACTCGATTTCTTTAGTGTACAGTTATTAAAGCACATACATGAATTGCCTTCTTTTGCCAAAACTTCTAAGTCCGTCAATTGCTCATCAACTCTCACGAACTAAAACATGAAGTAACTAGAAACAGTTTGTTGAATTTATACATATTTAATGTGTTGTTTGGTACACAAAAAACTTTTGTTTATGCCTTAAATAACAAGGACGAATAATTTCATTAGTGTTGTTAAAAATGTTGAAGCTTCTACGTGCAACTTTGAGATTTTATCCACAGTGTTTGATAAATCAAGACTTTGGGGGTGCCCTTGCGCCCCTGCACCCCCAGCTACTACACCACTGCAATAATAAGTATACAATGATGAGGAAATTTAGCGTACGTAATTGAATGGGCTATTTCTTCACACTTTGCAATGCAATAGTTACATTTAAGAAATATGTTCAGCTCTTCAGCTAACTAACTATTTTGGGAATTAGTCTCCCGAACCAAGTAAAATCGACGGATAAATTCAATAATAAATTTTATTGTCAAAGAAAGCTTTGTAGCCATTTTGCGAAAAATAGCATGGTGGTCAAACGTTTAAGAAAAAAGTGTAATGAAATGTGATCCCAAACGTTTACGCAAGGCTGAAGTTTTCCACTTATATAAAACGTTACGACATTCGAAGGATCAAACTGGGCAACCGAACTGAAGTCTCTCATCCCTATAAAGCAAGTGTCTTCTCTCAACGAGCCAAGTTTTGTCTTTGCGTTGCTAACAAGGTATGATCGAAAAAGCTGCACAACGGTTGTAACCCAAGTTTGACTTTCGTTTATCCAAAATCAAAGCAGGAAATTAAACATCCTTTTGAAAAGCTTACAGCCTAATTAATTAGTTTTCGGCATTAGAGTCAAGCAAACGTTTCGAAGCATATAGCGGTTTTTACATACTTTATTGTGAATACAAAACAGGTGCTTAGAGTTATAATAATGCAAAGTATACAAAAGATCGCAACAATATAGCTGTTGTGGTAGTTATTTGTGAAACAACTGTCTTTTTACCTGTGCCTGAATATTTCAATATTTACTTCTCACACTTCGGATCCACATAAATCGTTATACAATGCACGCGCATAACAAGAACAAACGATTTATGCGTTACGCCGGAGAGGAAAAGTTAGTAAACACGCAAAAGAAAAATGGGAAGGCAACTACGGACAAGAAGAAAGAAACAAATGCACAAGGGACCACACTATTTACAAAAAGTTGTTGCATTTTTTGTTTAAAAGTTATCAACAAGTGTAGTTGTGGATGATACTTCGGCAGTAGCAATGCCAGACAGCTTGAAACACTCTATTTAAGAAATGAAAAACCACCTGTCACAGAAAAATAAGACTTCGAGTGTGTGGGATTTGTAGTACCAAACTCGTTCCCACACTTTGGAAACGTTTCGTGCACCTATCCTGTTAATGTACGGTATACACATGCAGTTTAACACTAACAATTTAAATCCCTGACGAAGAACGCCTGTAATTGACTCTGCATATTTAGTTCGGATCTCGAATTTTGCGGTGCAAACCATGTAATTCGAGCAAAGGGAGCAGTCTTTTTAGAGACATTCTTTTTGTGCAATTGTTACATATTTTCAAAGAGAAAAAATGTAACTATCTAGCATCTTTTACGCTGCAACGGAATTTTTGGTCGAAACCCAAAAACCCATCCAAGGAATTTAACATATTCTCAGTGAATCTGTTTTTTGCTGTGGCATAAGAGGTCATAATGACTCGTGAAATGCTGTCATACTTTGTAGCATTCTTTCACTGCTTGATTTAATCTTAAAACAGTTGGTAAATACACATCTGATGAAAAAGTTTGCATATGTATATTGTTGAGAAATAGTTACCACTGAAAAAAGTGTTAGAAAATGATAACAACTAAGGATTTATAAGTGCTTTTTAAAAATTGTGAGCAAAGCTTGAATACATTTCTAGCAGGCCCATGAAAAAAGAAAGCAAAAAAACTCTTTTCTTTCACAGTGTGATTCATAAACCTTTGTATTTCCCTGTCACTTTCGTCTTTTGATTTAACCTTTTTCTCACACACAATAAAATAATACTGCTGAATACAATATTTACTGATTAAAATTCTCCAACTTTGGCAGCTTAAGCATTGTACACAGCTGTGCATCCAGACTTTTCTATTGCTGAAACGCATAATCGTAGCTGAATTGGGACAAATCGGCATAGTCTGGTCTCCTGTTCAAGTGCTTAAACCATTTTGCTTTCGGAACCAAGCCCTGCTTGCCCCCAATGCAACCTATCTCAGAGTTTTGTTGAGAAACACGCCATTTAGCAAAAACAAGTTTGTTGTCTAAGTTCACGCCTTAATATTAGCAAGATGTTGATTGAAACTTTGTTTTCCAAAGTTTTACATTCTAGTTTATTTTAACATATGCTATACAGCTGGTTTCCCAGCAACATTTTGTCATCAGCCACCAAAGGACAGACTTTAACATGAATGATGAAAAGTCTGTAGAATTTGCATTGAAACCGGACATAATATCATGGACGAAATTACGCTTTGATCAAGTCATGCAGTGCTTCGATTTTGAACAGCGTCAATAGTGTTTTTCTATTTCCTTGAGATGTGTTGCAAGAAATACGTAGAGCATGGCTAAATGATTCTATGTTTCAACTGATTTACTTTCAAAGTTCATGAAAAGTCATAATCGGCGCGTGTAGTTATGATTGGTTGAAATTAAAAGTTACTCAATAAATATCAACAACAGGTTTTATGTTTCTCTAAAAAACATTTTCATCACAAGCATTTAATTGAGTGGCTCTGTATTTGCCCTTTTTGTTAGAATCAGTTTATTTCAAAAGATGCCAACATATGTGGGGTGTTGTTCGTTTCGTAATATTGTGACGTCACAATACACTGTTTTTGAATGCAGATGAGGAGTTACTCATTGGTGTACGGACAGACCAACATAATACCTCAGCCAGGGGTTAGTTTCTTTCAAACATGCATGATACCTGGTCAAGAAAAGGTTCAGTGCATCGATCAACTGGGTGAGTCTACTAGAAATATATAAACACACAAAACAGTTATTCATGCCAGTGATTACTATTGTACGTTTTATTTTAATTTGCATTTGGAAAACTTTTACCTAAAACATGATGTTCTGTTGCTGTTCAGAAGAGCTATCCCCAAAATTAGATGTATAGCTACATCTAATTAATTTCTTCTGAAGTTCCATGGCCAGTGTTCTCTCTTAGGTGCGCAACTGCGCAATACCAGACAATTTGCGCAGTGCTGTCTCATTCTCGCGCGCTTCCAACATTCTAGATTTAATACCGTATATATATATATATATATATATATATATATCTATATATATATCGCATAGCCCTTTTAGCGTTGGGAATGCTTCACTATTTGTGTGTCTGCATGATTGCGCAACTGCATGCGCTTCGTGCTCAACAAAACAAACAGTTGCTCAGGGTAGAATTTTCTTAGAAAGGAATAATGTCCACGGCTTGTGATAGGTGTTTGCATAGTAGAAACCAGTAAGCTTAACCAAAAACGGCTTGCTTCTGTTTTCGCACAGAATATACAAAAGCAGTGAACTCGCATTCATGTACGGTAGCTTATAATAACTGATGAGCAACAATAACTTTACGACAAACTGAAGAAAAGGCAAATACGTCGTGAACTCGCTGTACCGGTTGTCATCTTATCTGGGTGACCGTCAAACCATTTGATCTTATTTACTCCAGCATGCCATTATCAAGCGCGGCGATAACAACAATGATTGACATGCTTAAAAATACACGTCCACCAACATACCCTTTCTCAAAAAAAGTTACGTCACGTAATCACGAAAACGGTGTGGGGTTTTAATAATTCTCGTGCGAGTTAGGCGTAACCCAGCCTGACTATTTTCTACACTCAAGGTCTCACTAGACGCACAAGAGGCTGGAAATTTCGGTACACGAAGATCCCAAATATAGGAACCATACATTGGCGATTCTTCACAAGTGTTGCGCAGAAACGATCGGTTACGACGGTAACGAACACCATTTACTTCTAAAACATACGACAGAGGTGCAACCATTTTAATGCACTTCCCAAGTAACCATCGTTTGTTGCCCGGTTGGGACATACGTATCAGTTTACCAGGAATCAACCCCGTAACGCAATTGTTCCCAAACGTTTTTACATGGCGGCACAGTTTCAAGGCTGTAAAAATTTCGCGGCACCCCTGTTGTGAAAATCACTGTATTTCCCAATATTAGTAATGCATTTTACACATCACATACGAGCTGCCAAGTTCAGTTTGAATAATGTTTGGAAATGACGAAGTACAACCAGAATTTGTGCATTTCTTGTATAGCCGAAAAAGAATATTAAGTGATATTAAAAATAGAGAAGTGATCATAAAAGACATTAAATCTTACATTTACCAGTATTTCAAGTGGTCGCGTGATAATTAAAAGTTGAATTACGAACATAATTTTACTTACGTAAATAAAGCTTCCACATCCACTTTAAAATGGTGAAGAACTAGTGTGAAACATGAGCTTGGTATTTTTGTACTACTGCTGCAGTATTAGCTCGGATGTGTGCGAAGCATACCCTCAATTTTTCCTCAGCGCTCTGAAGACTTTCCCGTCTTTTATTTTTAAAATTATTTCTGGGATGTAGAAAACTGCAGCAACACTTTCAAGACTTTCTTAGCATTAGATGGATACTCTTGCATGATAGAAATCCAAAATGCGTCCAGTGGAAGCTCCGCGTGATTCACTCTAAGTCCACGATCGCTGGAGAGGGATGCTAATTCTTCATCTTTTCATGATGCAAAGTTAGAAGAGTCTGTCAACTTCACAAAAGGATTACGAATCCAATCAAATTCATCAACATAAATTGAGGGAAAATATTCTTCTCTCATTTCTAAACACGTCAAATGCTCAACAATGATGGGAATCATCTCCTTCACGAAGGTTTTACATACTAATTGAAACATGTCTAAAGTACTGGGCTTCACTCTGCTCCTCCAGAAAATAATTTTTTTCGTAAAAGCAACTAATTTATCCATCGAAGTAAGAATATTTTCTTAACTTCCTTGCATACCGCCGTTCAGTCTATTTAGCTACCCATATATCTCTGTTAAATATTCCAATCTAAACAACCACAAATCATTTTTAAGGTAATCACAGTACAAAATCGCTCAAGCTCTTCTGTCTCAAAAAATGTGAGAAGTGCGTTCTGAAGTTCATGAACACGAGATACTACCTTCCCTTTTGACAGCCATCTTACTTCAATGTACAATAGCAAACGAACGTGTCGAGAATCCATATCCTTGCATATCAACTCAAAGATTCTAGACTTCACTGGACGAGGTTAATCGAATTTACTATTTCGATCACTACCCTCAACACTTCTTTTAGTTCATTTTATGCTATCTTTGCAACTAACATTTCACCATGCTGAAAACGTGAGTTCGCACAATAGTAGGATTGCGTTTTTCCCTAAGAAATACAAAGCTTTAGGAACCTAATCTTACCAGGGATGGTGTTCCATCTGTGCATATTCCTGCGCAAGAATTCCAAGATAAGCCATGCTTTTTGAGGTAAGTTGCAAGAATGCCAAAGACATCTTGATCTTTTGTAGTGGAGGGTAAATTCTTGCAGCAAAGAAATTGGTTAATTATCACACCTTCATCGATGAAACGTACAAATGCAATTAATTGTGCATGGTTGCTGATGTCAATAGATTCATCGATTTGACGAGTGAACTGACAATTTTTGAGCTCGGCCATTACACTTTGCTCAATATTGTCTGACAAGTTAATAATTCTTTTCTGAATAGTACTGTTTGAAAGGGGAATTTTGCTAATGTCTTGTTCGGCTTTATCACCAAGCATAACTTTTACCATTTTTTGGCATGCTGGAAGAATCAGTGATTCCGCAAGGACATGAGAATTTGATTTAAGTGCAATAATTTCTGCCACTTCATATAAAGCTAATTGAGCTCTTTTTGACACAGTCATTGCTTTCTGAAATAGTTTCCTTTGCCTTGAATTAGCTTGCAACAATATTTGAAAATAAACCATCGTTTCAGTTTGAAGGTTAGAGTGATTAGTAATGACGTGGCTTCTCATTTTACTTGGAACCATTGCTTCAATGGGGAACTTCTGACCGCAAACACACATCGCGGACTAGGTACAGTATCTGTTCATCTCCGGTCCAGTAAAATCCAAATTCTAAATAATCATCGCGAATTTTTGCTTTTTTCCATCTGAAGTCGATTATGATCTTGATAATTGTTTATTTTCCGAAGACTCACTTTTGTCACCATCAAGTTTTCTGAACTCTGCGACATGCAAGTGTGGGTCCGCAGCAGAGATGAGCATTGGACTGGATTTGGATTGGACTGGATCCGGACTACAGCAAATTTTGTTGAGTTTGGATTAGATCCGGAGTGTAAAGCACTTCAAAATTTAGGATCCGGACAGGATTTGGACTGAGTTAATGGAAAAGAAATGCGGTATTTTTGTTGTGAAAAAGCTGCATTTTTCCCATTTTCTGGACTTCATTTGGACTTGGACTTTACATTTAAAAAAATTGTTGGACTGTGGTTGGACTTGGACTGAGGTTTCAAAAATCAGGGCTGGGTCTGGATAGCATAATATGACAGTCCTCTCATCTTTGGTCCGCAGATCGTTGCTCGGCAACACCATGAATCAATCTTTGCTTTATATTTACCGTCGTGCAGCACTGTCGCTTCGCAGCACGGTAGAGGAGTCCTCGCGTCACGGTATCGTGCCTCGGGACGGCGTTTGGGAATCACTGCCGTGACGTCTTCGAAGCGATCATAGAAATGTTTCATGCGATTGTACTTCTTGCTAATCAAACAATAGTCATCACTTTCGGTTTAAGCAGAGAATTGCTTACTGGTGGAAGCGATCGTGTTCTTCTAGACATCAAGCGTTGACATGGCGACGAGTCTAATCCTTGCGTCGGAACATTTCGCCATTCTAATAAAAAGAGCCAAATGTCTTTTCCATCCCTCTTCGCTTTTTGAAGTAGTGACTTCGCGATTTTCACGGCTGATTCCACTCTTGCCATTCCTTTCAGGGTAGTACGGCGATGAAGTAATGTCATTGAACTTCCACCTACACACAAATTCTTTAAATTCTTCAGAAACTACCTGCGGGCTGTTGTCCGTCGGAACGGTCACTGGAATGCCGTGCGTTACGAACGAACGCTTGAGCATCGCCATCACCGATGTCGTGGTTGTATCTTGCAGCTGTTCCAGAACGAAAAAATCTGAAAAATAATGGACAGCCACAACATAGTTATCTGAATCGAAGGTGCATAAATCTAATCTTGGTGAAAGTGGTTACAAAAAAAAGAATGAAAAAAACGGTACTTAATTGATGTTAAATTTTCCACTGACAAAATGCTCGAAACAATGCAAGGCCACCAGACACTGCAAAACTCTGATGAAAAACAGTATTGTCAGTATTGGATCCTAGGTTTGGTTGTTTTACTAGATTTCGCGCAAACAGAGATTGTTTGTTGAAGCTCTATTTGTTGGTTAAATCAGCTAGAACAGTTTCTCCTGAGCTTTACTGGGAAAAGCATGTCTACATTGGGCTTACTTCATATGTTTAGATGAGGGTGTTGAGAAAATACTTTGCTGCTGTGCAAACCTTGTCTTCATGCTGTTTACCACTGGCCTATGGACTAGAGCAGGGCTTCTCAAACTATGGGTCGCGGCCCCAAATCTGATCGCGAAACCAATTGGCTTGACCAATCAGATATAACAATTTTTGTAAAATTTACAAGAAAATTGAAAGTAGGCCTGCAGTGTATCTATTTCTTCTGCATTTTTAGGGGCAGTATCGTGCTTTATGCTGTCAGTTGTTTACTATGATGCCTGCCTGAGCTATCAAATCATAATAAAAACTAGGCACGACAAGTTATGCGTTGTTACACCACGGTTGTTTTAACTTACTAACCGATACTGACCTTACTGCATTCATTCCGACACGAACGCATGCTTCTTTTCAGACTCTAGGTCTACTCTAAGGGCTAGGCTAACTGCTTTGAGAGCACACCGAGTAGTTTCAAACTAAAGTTAAAACATATTCAGAAGCACTTTGGACTTTGATTCAGGAAAAGTTGTATCCACAAATCATACACAATTGAAAACTTTAGGAGGGCACACACCTGCCATGCCCGGGATGAGTTTGCGGAGTTATTAAACGATAAACGTTTGCAACTGGAATTTTCAAAACAGTTTAGCTTATGCCATTTTTGGATAAGAACAAGAACTGAATGCTCATTCATTTGTGATCTGGCCATTCATAAATTCTTAGACTTTTGCACAAGATATTTGTGTGAAGCGGTATTCTCAAATTTGATAACCATCAAGTCCAAAAACCGATCCTTTTTGAAAAATGTTAAGAATGTCCTCCGTCCTGCGTTGTCTTGTATCAATCTACGAAGTCTTGTATCAATCTCTCAATCCACGAACAAATCTACGACCTGTGTAAAGATTATCGATTGCATCCATCCCATTCGTTGTGCTTGATAACTTCTTTAAAATGAATTGCTTTTTGTTGATTCTGTTTTTCACTGAAGCACTTGACAACACGATCAAATATGTATTCACACAGTTATCTCTTCCGCCCATTCGTTTTCTAGGTACAGCCTCTCCATGCCATCTACCAGGTATTTGCACACTTCTTTTGGCAAACTGCTCAAAAACAAACCTCTCGCACTGACACCAGAGAAGGATGTTTCAAATCGAAAAATGTTGTTTTTTACAAAAAATGGTATCATTTTCGTAGGTTCTGGTGGGACAAAAAATAAAAAAAAATATTTTATCGAGGTGTTCTCGGAATATTTAGGCATTGCAATAAATCTTAGCTGTTGAAACGTTGGTCTGATAAAACTAAGTTTCTTAGCGAAATTTCACAATTTTTCTTTCAGGAACCCCTGTCAGGAGCAACAACCAGACGGAATGCGCTCTCGTTTACAACTGTTGTTACAATCAATACGAGGAAGGCGGACAATATGGCGCGGTAATATTTTGTGAAATGGAATTTCCATTGCAATCAGATGTCTGGTTGAACACTATATTTACCGGACGTTCTCTACTCCGTTATTTACAGATGTGCCGAAAATGACACCAACGCATTTGCAGCCGTTATAAATGCAAACGTCTCTACGACATGTCGCAGATTTCTTATCACATCAGTAGATCTGTTAGTGGTTCTGGTGCAAAAACATTATGTAATGTAATAAACACAGAATAGCTAGCAGACATAGCTAGTTTTCACACCAGAAGAAGTAACAGACACAGCTATAGTAAGATGTCTTGAGACAAAAGTAACACACCTTTATTCACATTGCTTTCATTGCAAGAAATTCGAGGCAATATTGCAAAATACAAGAACAAAATTCCGAAAAGCAAAATACCTGAGCTTACAAAGGGCGAAATGCTAAACTTCATTCGGAGTCATCTGATTCGTGTTTCTTTTCCTTTCACGCGATACGTCATTACCAGTGCGGGCGCTACCATTGGGCAAACTAGACGACTGCCTAGGTCGCCGGGCCAATGGGGCGCCAAAAATACAATTGTGTGGTTCAGAAAGTGACGAACGGACACCGAAAAAGATAATGAACATAATGAAAATGAATGAAACAACTGATCATGCAGTTGATGAGAAGATAAAGGTATTGCACTATTATTTTCAGGTTTTGTTTTTCAGGTTTTCTGCAGAAGGGTTAATACTTTTCTTATTAATTTCAATTTCAAATATACTAGGCAAGCTATGTCGCAATTCTTTTCTGATGTACAAAACATTCTTCATAATTCCGTAATGTATGTGATGAGTAGAGTAAGGATCTTTGTATAGGAGAGGTGGGCGCTGGAAAAGATCTTGCCTAGGGTGCTCACAAGTCTATCAGTGGTCTGCTGTCAGGAAGAGCAAAGCATGCTCTCCAGGCCATACTTTATCAAGCTCACTGCAAAATTTTAGGGGTACCACCTCTGTTCCTTCCATTTCTTGATTTTTCCTGGCTGCGCCGCTTTTACACGAGGAGGTTTATGTCTAATCCTTCACTGAATTATGTTTCAGTCAACAAGTGTAGTAAGATTACGAAACGCTGCCGAAACGCCAGCATTATTGGCGTTATTAGACTAGTTAACCAGTAAGATTTAGTTTTTAGGACGTACCACCAATGGTGTGTGTAAAGGGAGGCGAACGAGGCAATTGCCTCGAGACCCCCTTTTTATAGCCCACCACCTCGAAGTGTTTCGCACGTGAATTTTCTCATTTTTGGTGAAAAACTTTTATCCACTCATGTAGTACACACTGAAACCGATCATAAGTACATAGCCCCCCCCCCAAACAGCAACTGTCATGTGTAAGTACCATGCTTTCAAAGGCGCTCCCATCAACAACTGTAATGTGCAGGTGCTCTGCTTCCAAAAGGCACCCCAATAGCAACTGCAATGTGTAAGTACTCTGCTTTCAAAGAAGTCTCCAGTAGCAACTGCAATGTGTAAAGTACTCTCTCATATGTAAGAACTCTGCTATCAAGGGGGCCTCAAGTAGCAACTGTAATGTGCAAGTGCCTTGCTTTCAAAGAGACTCCCACTAAACTGTAAATCTAGAGAAATAGGGGACGATACCATCTTGCTATTGCTTAACATTTATGTGCAACTAGCTTCGTCTTCCCAACTTTCAGTGTTTTTAAAGTTGTGTATTATGAATACCCCTTTGCATTTTCTGTTATGTCAGTCATGCCGTAGTCTCAGGAACGTATCTTTGCGTGGCCCGCATATCCCTTCCTGGGCTTGATCAAAAGGTCATACCACCGTTGACCGAGTATGATGACGTCATCAGAGGGCTCCCTTTCAGCCTTGTCTCGGACCCCCAACCCCATGTCCAAGTCCACCACTTAATCTATGCAACTAAGAGATACCAGCTGGTACGCAACATAACCAACAATGGTAACCTTCTCGAATGTCAGAGCTTTGTTGTCCATACAGAACTTCGTCGATTGTTACGACGCGAGACTGTAAAAAAGTCTTTGAGGCCTATGCTAGAATTCTTGTTTGTGAATGCTGTAACGCCTGTTACTTTTGTAGATAATGTTTTGATGCTTTTGGTGTTCATGAAAACTCGGCATGCCCCAAATAAATTAGTTTGATGTAAAAAAACATCCTTAAAAGGGTCATTTGGGTGGAGGTGTGCTGGAATGAACCTTAGGACGCACCGGAAAATTCAAGATATAAAAAAAACAAAGATAATGTGTTCGTTTATGTCTAAACATATCGTGCTACGGTTGATTGAGCAGGATGGCGTCATAAGCTATACGGGAACTGAAAATGGATCTTGCCTAGGGCGCTGGAATGGATTACGCCTGCCCTGGTCATCACCCATCAACCAATCAAGGACCATATGAGCAAATGTTTTCACTATGACTCTCGCGTGCGTCATGACGTCATGATAAACAAGCAAATAATCTCAGAAACGCATAAAAACGCACCAGAAACACTCCCACAATTATCGCTCCCTGGCTAGCTGCACAACCGAATCTCCAACGCTAGATGCAGCAACTAACCTGATGCACATGGCAGTAATACAGTCCAGACAGAGAGAGCGTGTGAGACTACCGGCTGACACTCACAGCGGGTGTCAAAAATTACACGATCAAAAAATGTGTGTCAAAATCAAAACCGCTAAACAAGGTTTGGATTTGGTCAGCACCGCAGGCAATGTAGGTGTCGAAAGCAAAAGCTCGTTAAAGGGTGGCGTACAAAATTCAAAGCAAGCAATTAACTGCCACAAAAGCAAAATAAAATTTTATCAATCAGATCCTTGGTAAGAAATACATGGTTTAGGAAAATTCAATGAATCTTGATCCAATGCTTGACTTGCGCAAAAATTGAAGTAAAAATCCGTTGGTGTAGAAAACAACATCGGATGTTTCTTGAGTTAAGAACTGTTGGGTCCCGGGGGTTTGAAAGAGAGAAACCGGAGTATTCTGCCGTGAAGAGACATCGCGCATTGCCTCTTTCAATAAGACTGACGAAAAAAGCAAACAGGACTTGCTCCTTTAAACAGCAAGTGGCGATTTCATTTCGGATTGTTTTATGTTAATGCTACTTAATCAAAAATAGGCGTTCTGAGTAACATTCGGTATTGTGACAAATCACAAACAAACGTATTATGTTTGAAGTTGAAAACATCCTGTGTACAGTTTTCTTTCAAGCACTTCAATACTTCTTTCGTTAGTAACACTCTACTGGTTTTACCCTGACTTTTGATTCGCCGCAATCTTTTACGAATTGGGTGAATCTTGGGAAATTTTTGACCAATCGAAAGTGGTGTGAACAGATCAGTGGCATGTGGTGCGTGTTCGTCCGCACGAAAAATTACGTTTAAAGAGGATAGGACTGTATTTTTAAACATCATCTTTGTTTGGAGAAGAAAGTATAAATAAATCAAATCCAAGATTTTAAAGATAGAAAAACAAGGCAACATACCTGTTTTTATCTTTCCCCAGTCTTTTTTTCACTAAAATTTGTCTATAGTTTGGGTAGCGTTATAACGTGGTTATATTCTTTTCATTACACTGGAATGCGCCGGTCGAGATAAATAAATGATTTGGCCATGTCAAAGTTAGATTTTTTGTTATTCCACAAAAAAATTTTGTTCTCTATCATACAACACTTCCTACACCTTTGTCTTTATCACGTGATTGTTTTTATTTCACAGCCAGCTTGTTACGCGCCAACGCGACAGAGCGTTCAAAGCAACCGCACTTATCCTTACCAAGGTGTTCTTTCCAGACCTTATGAAGGCCATGGGATTGCCTATCCACCTTATGTGGAGCCAGGAAACGTTGTACAACGAACAAACCATTCTGTTGGCCAGCCAGATTCTCCGGGTGGCAATAACGGTAAGAAAATCGCATTCATAAACGCACTGCGTGAAAAATTAGTATTGTTTGGGACAACAGCTACGTAACTAAGTTTTGTAGCAGACACTTTATGGTCTGTACATGCATGACATATAAACTCCCATTTGCTGGAAATCAGTTATGCAAAGAAGCTCTCTCACATTAAGAAAATTCATATTTGCTGGGAATCGGGTATGCAAATGAGCTCTCTCAAAGGATCAGCAGAAATCGAAATAGCATATATATATGCACATTGTGGGGAAACTTACAAGCAGAATCAGACATGCAAAATGATTCTCTCGCCACCAATTCTCTCGTCTGAACGCAACGTGACAAACTATTTCAATTATTGCGCAACGATGTGAAATACAGCTGAGACTGTCCTGGGTCTGTGGACCAACAGCATGTACACGCCTACTAAATTAACCAATTGTATTTATAAGAAATGAAGTAATTTCCGAATCATGGGTATA